>OLXR01000111.1_pt1 | contig 52640 bp, 79 predicted proteins | sample 1673941 | NCBI WGS metagenome assembly OLXR01 (sample SAMEA103958134, study PRJEB25191) | human gut metagenome
ACAATTTCAACTTTAAATTTTGTCATCTCATTACCCCTTAAAATTAATTTCAGCACCGTCGACACAATCAACAGCTTCGCGCAGATATCCCGGCAAACCGTCAACCATGTCGCAAACCCATTGATTGTTATATCCGTAAATTTGGAAACTTATTGAATCTTTCCCGGAATTTATGGCTTTTTCAACCATACTTTTAAAATCACTTGAATCAATTTTTTTCATGTTCGAATCCTTTCTTATATTATTGTTACTTTATACTTTTAAATTAACATATATTGTTAAAAATGTCAAGCACTTTTTTAATCGGCCATCTGTCAGCACGTCACCCGCCGGGGTTAAACCCACGGCCCCCGAATAACCTTGGCACCCTTGCTGCCGCGCGGCTGCAGCTCAGCCGGGAAATACCAGACGAATCGCCCGCCGTTGCCACCTTGCCGCCATCTGCCGCACTCTTGGCCATCTGTCAGCACGTCACCCGCCGGGGTTAGCTCCACAATGTCACACTCCCAGAAGTCCCGAATCTTGTCGGCTAACTCTTGCAAGCTGTCAGCTGTCTCGTTTATTTGCTCGCGGCGTCTGCTTGCCTCGTCGGCAGCTTTTAGCTCGGCAATGTCGCGGGCGCTAAGGGCTGAACGTTTTAAAATTTGCATAGTATTTGAGTCTCCTTATTTTTATCTGGACGCCCTTCCCGGGCGTTTCGGCTATATCTTCACAAAATAAGCGTTTTTTCTGTTATCTTCGGCGAATCCTCGCCTCCGCCGTGTGTTATAATAAAGTTGTTGGTATCACATCATCGGCAAAAATAGCCCAAGAATCAGAATCAAAACCCCAAAAATCGGAGACCACTTTGTCAGGTCTAATCCTGACCATTTTGTCGCCCCAATCATCAAAATATTTGACAATTTCCCCTTCTTGACCGTCTAGTCCTTCATATAAATATTTGGCATATTTGTCTTTGTTTTCCGGCTTTATGTTAATTTTGCACCTCATAGCAAAACCCCCTTTTAATCAATATATATTTTTCTACCCATAATTAAAAAGTAATGTTCTTCTCTAACAAGTCCGAACTTTGCCCATCTTTTTGGGGTTATTTTCCAAAGCTTGTATAAAATATATTTCATGATTTTTACTCCTCTACGTAATCCGATTCACTGTGTAACGGCAGATTGAAAAATTCTTTTAAGGTTAAAAAATGCGGTGTTGCTTCCCTCTTTATACTTTTAATGTAGCATATATTGTTTAAAATGTCAAATAGTTTTTATATATTTTTGCACTTTTTTAATCGGTTAATGGTAATGTCCCTTTGCTCACAGCAACCGGCTGTCAACCTGCTCACGGATAACTGCAATCGCCGCAGATAGTGCCGATAATTTTATAAGCATCAAGTGTTGATATTTCCTGAACTTTGGAGTCCTTGTCATTCAAACCGATATATAAATTAAATTTTGTTAACATTTTCGAATCCTTTATATTTTGTTATTTTTTTATAAAAAGTTATAAGAAATGGTTGTTATATATCAGCCAACGTTGGCTAAAGGTGTTAAAAATGTTAAAAGTGTTTTTAACAATTAGACTTCATTCTTCTGAAACCCTTGATATACTTAGAATCTAGAAACTTGTAAAATTATATTGTACAATTGTTTACAATACAACAATTACAAGTTACAACTTTTAAAATAGCTATTTGGAAATAAAAAAACGCCCCTGCAACCCTCCAACGCTGCCAACATTACAACTGTTAATTACAACTGTTAATTACAACTGTTTAACATAAAATTATTTATGTTACAAGTTTATAAACGTTAAAGGGGCGTGTGATGTTAATGTTTACAGCGTTATAAATTTATATTACGTTTCTTTCGTTTATAGGTTGTAAATGTTAAGGGGGGTACTACCCCTAGTTGAACAGGCGGCCCCACTCAAAACCCCGAAACACTCAAAACACCAAAAACTCTTGACAACACCTATAATTCATATTATACTCTCATTTGAAAGGAGATAATTCTATGTATTTAACGATTGATAGTGTTAGAAAATGGCGAGTCTATCGAGTATACGATGAAACCGGTGAACTCGTTTACATGAACGCAGCAAAACTGCCTGATATAGTTGCTTTGCGTAATATTTCCTGCGCAAGGTCTTTTAACCCTTTAACGACTTATAAAGTTATTATTGACGATAAAGAATATGAAAAAAAGTCCGATGCAATGAATGATGTTGTTAAAAATATTCCTTATAAAACGCCTAAATTTAATTTAGAGGTCAGAGGATATATGAACGATAGATTTATTGTGTGCGATCAGACGAATGAGGTGTTCAGAAGTCAATATGAAGCTTGTCAAAGATATGGTATAGATAAATCAAATTTATGCAATCATTTGCGGGATAGAAGTTTGATTAGAACTCTTAAAGGTTTTTCGTTCCATTATTATAATGCTTTAGACGAACAAAGAGATCTTATGAGAAAGTGGACACCGCTTATGTATAATGTAAGCGGCCAACACTGGGGGAATTTTGATGCGGAGCAAGTCTACAAGAGTTATAAATACCGTCACCCGCTTGACGACACTCAACCAGGTAAGCCTGTTTTTAATTATACGCCTTGGGCGCCTATCATTCCTGACGGCAACGACCCTATCCCGCCTGAGGCCTTGCGGTTCCCGGAGCCGGGACAACAGCCCTTGCCACCCCGGCACTGCAATATTCAAGCGCTATATGCAACTGAGGAGCTGCCATGGCATCGACCGGGTAGTGAGAGACCACAAATAAAATTAGATTGACTTAGGAGGTAATTCATGCTATTGAACAACAGAGAGTATTTTATATTCGTCAAAAAAGGTGAGTACATGGTCGGCAAATTGATGCACGCTCTTAAAAAAGGGGACGACATAGAGGTGCTGGGCCATGCGGCTACCAAATTTGAGGCCTATCAACTGCTTGAGGCACTTACCGGGCAACGGCCCCTTATGTCGCGCCGGGCAGGGCGCCCCGTGCGGTGTGTGGAGACAGGGGAGACATTCCCCTCGGCAGCGGCGGCTTGTGCTCGCTATGGCATCTCAGCGCCCCTTATGAGTATGCATCTTGCACGCAAAGACAGCTATACCAGTTGCAAAGGACTGCACTTTAAATATACAGAGGACAACGAGGACACAGAGGCATAATGGCATCCTATTACCCCACAAGCGCGTATGACATTATATCCGAGGCCGAGAGAGAGGTGCTGGAGGAGTATGTCAGCTTTGCCGTGGCAGAGCAACAACGCAAACATCAGCGGGTGGACCTCGCGCTTAATCTTCCGGTGCCTGCGGAGTTCATGCGCAAGGGGAGAGAGTGCTTTGCTAAACCTGTGGTGCTTGCGGCACTACGGGAGCGACTGCTTGAGGAGAGTGCCAGGCGGGACATATCGCCTGACAGAGTCATCAGGGAGTACGGCAAGATAGCCTTTAGCGACATAAGTGACTATTTGGAGCAAGGGGCGTGGGGGACAGTGCAGCTTAAAGACTTCAACAGCATCCCGGCTGATAAACTCGGAGCAATCAAAAGTGTAGAGACGCGCACGGGTGCCAATGGCTCTGCACAGGTCAAACTCGTGCTGCATGACAAGTTCCCGGCGCTTAAAGCACTTGCCGAGCTCATGGGGCTTGTGGCGCCTGACGCACCGCCTGCGCTTGAGGGGTATGTCAAACAAGAGATACGCACTATGGGACAGCAACAGCTTCAAATGCCGGAGGCAGAGTACGAGGAGCTCTTAGAGGAGGTCAACCGTGGGGACGACTAGCAGTATGAGAGCGCTGACAGCAGCCCGCACCAACGCAGCCCACTGCCAACCATGGCACCCCCGCCCATTGCAAGCCAGCGAGTGGCCGCCTGACTACCGGGCGGTGTATGCGTGGCGGACAGCTATGCTGCGCAGGCTCCGCTCAACACCCGGAGCGCTTGAGGCAGCGCGCGCCTATTACAGCACGCGACCCGGCAACTTCATAATGGACTGGATGGACACTTATGACCCCAGACGGCAGCGGGACAAATGGGTGCCTTTTATCTTCTTCAAACGCCAGCAAGAGGTGATAGACTTCTTTGAGAGCTGCTCGGCTGCAGGTGAGAGCGGGCTGGTGGAGAAATGCAGGGACTTCGGGCTGACATGGCTTGCGTGCGCTTATTCCGTGTGGCGGTGGCTCTTTATTAAGAACGACGCTATCGGCTGGGGTAGCCGCAAAGAGACACTTGTCGACAAACCCGGAGACCCGGACAGCATATTTGAGAAAATAAGGCTTATTTTACACAGACTGCCGCGGCTTTGGCTGCCGGAGGGCTTTAGCTTCGGGCGCAACTGCACTTATATGAAACTGCTTAATCCGGCCACCGGAGCCATTATTGCAGGTGAGGCCGGTGACAATATTGGGCGCGGTGGGCGACGGAGCGCTCAGCCGTTAGATACACTTGTGATGACACCTAAAGGGTTAAAAGAGCTGGGAAGTCTTAAAATAGGAGATTACGTTATAGGTTCAGATGGTAAACCTACTAAAATTGTTCATATAGTTGATTGGGGTGAAAGACAAGTTTATAAAGTTCATTTTACCGATGGTACATGGACAGAGTGCGATGCTGAGCATTTGTGGCAAGTAAAACATAAATTTCGTCGTAATTCTAGTGAAGTGTTAGATACTCAAACAATTATGAAAGATTATGTTTACAAGTCCCCTAAAGGTCAGGAACATTATCGTTATGAAATACCGTTTATCAAACCGGTTCAATTTGATGTATCTCATAGAAAATTACCTTTAGACGGATATATTGTCGGTGCACTTTTGGGTGACGGTAACGTTGCAGGTGTTCCTAAATATGTTGTTAAATTTACTTCCGCAGATCAAGAGATTTTAGATGAAATTCAACGTTTGCTGCCTGAGCATTGTGAATTAAGAAAAGGTGAGAGATATGAGTATAGAGTAATAGATAATAGGTCTAAAAAACGACCTCGTTCTGAAAGAAGATCTATTGTTCGCCGGGCTGTTTTGAAAGCGGGTATTGCCGGTATGCGTTTTGAAACAAAATATATACCTGATATGTATAAATACAGTTCTGTTGAAACACGTTTATCGGTTTTGCAAGGTTTGATGGATACAGACGGGAGTGCTTCAGGAAGGACTTTAACTTTCACAAGCACATCTAAAAAATTATCAATGGACGTTAGATTTTTGGTAGAATCTTTAGGTGGTAGAGCAACCTACAACATTAAACACGATAAGAGAGGTTTTAAAGATTGTCATTGTTTGCAAATTTCAATGCCGGAAAATTTACCGCCGTTTAGATTAACTCGAAAACTTGAAATTTTTTATAAAAGAAGAAAAAAAATATGTAGAACAATAAATAAAATAGAACCGAGTAGAAAAACGGAGGTAAGATGTATTCAAGTTGAGAATTTGGATGGACTTTATGCACTAAGTCATTGTATTTTAACACATAATTGTTATTTTTGTGACGAAGCAGCTCATTTGGAGAGAGCGGAGAAAATTGAGGCTGCTCTTGGTGACAATACTAACGTTCGTATTGACATTTCCTCGGTTAACGGCGTTGGTAACGTTTTCCACAGGCGGCGTGAGAACGGTATAGTGTGGACGCCGGAGCGGAAAGACTACCCGACCGGTTATGTTAGGGTGTTCGTGGCAGACTGGCGGGACCATCCGGCTAAAACGCAAGAATGGTATGACGCTCGTAAAGCACGGTATGAGCGTGAAGGTCTTGCGCATATTTTTGCACAAGAGGTCGACCGCAACTATGCTGCTGCTGTCAGCAATACGGTCATTACATATGAGTGGATACTGGCAGCTGTGGACGCTCATATTAAACTTCCATGGCTGGGAGAGGCGCTGGAGGCTCATAAAGACGAGTGGACGGCAGGGCTTGACGTGGCGGACGAGGGTAATGACCGCAATGCGCTTACTCTCCGGCAATATGTCGTCTGGCGGCAAGTGGACGAGTGGGGTGAGAGGGACCCGGGCATCTCCGCGCGTAAAGCTGTGCTGGCGTGTCGCCCTCATGCCGGTAACATTACTTGCCAATATGACTGTATCGGGGTGGGTGCCGGTGTCAAAACAGAGTATAACAGGCTGGCAACGGACGACGGGGTGGTGGACGCAAGGCGCATACCCTTTATTCCGTGGAACGCGGGGGCGGCTGTGGAGATGCCTTTTGAGAGAATTATACCTGATGATAGAGAAAGCTTGCAAAATAAAGATTTTTTTGATAACTTGAAAGCACAGGCTTGGTGGTCCATACGCACAAGATTTTATAAAACCTATAAAGCTGTAACGGAAGGTGTAAGATATAAACCGGAAGAACTTATATCTATAGACAGTTCAATGCAGCTTTTGGAACAGGTAAAAAAAGAACTTATGCAGCCGACGGTCGGATATAGTTCTCGGCTTAAAATGTTGATAGAAAAGAAACCGAACGGGATGAGATCGCCTAACTTAGCTGACAGTGGTGTTATGGCTTTCTTTCCTCTGTCGGAGAATACAAATTACAGTGTGGTTGGTTCATATGGGATATAAACATGGTTAAAAAATCAGAGATGTTAAAACGGTCGCCGGATATTGAATGTATGGTGCCTTATTGGGACAAGGTAACGGACATTCTTAACGGACAGGAGGCTGTCAAATGTGCCGGGACGGCTTATATGCCTATGTTTCCCGACGAGAGCACGAAAGATTACGACTTCCGCCTGCAAATCAGCAAATTTACTAATATTTATCGGGATGTGGTCGAAGGACTGGCCAGCAAACCTTTTCAGAATGAGATAACCCTTCTGGGCGGTGAGGACATCCCGCAAGAATTACTTGATTTTGTCGAGAACGTCGACGGTGCCGGTAACAATTTGACGAGTTTCGCAGCGTTGACATTTTTTAACGGCATTAATTATGCTCTCGACTGGATTTTTGTTGACTATCCGTCAGTCCCAAATCCTGAGGTAATTACGGTTGCAGACGCTAAGAATATGAATCTTCGGCCGTTTTGGGTGCATATTCTGGCTAAGAACGTGCTTGAAATTAGAACGGAAATGAAAGGCTCCGAGCAGATTATAACTTATTTTAGACATATGGAGCCCGGCTTTGGTGATGAGCCTATGCACGTCAGAGAGTTTATTAAAAATGAAAACGGTCAGATAGATTGGCGGCTTTATGTTGAAGTGCTGAACGACAAGGGTGAGAAAGAATTTATTGTAGAGCAAGAAGGGGTGTTGAGTATTGACTTTATTCCGATGGTGCCGTTTGTAACCGGTCGTCGGGACGGTAAAAGCTTTAAGTTCTATCCGCCGATGTCTGATGCTGCGGATTTACAGATAACTCTTTATCAGAATGAATCGGCACTTGAATATATTAAAATGCTTACGAGTTACCCGATGCTTGCAACAGACGGGACAAGAGTACCGATGGAAGCGGATGGCAAAACCCCTAAAAAAGTGGCGGTAGGCCCTAATCGCGTGCTTTATGGTGTGCCACAGGACAACGGTATCGGCGGGAGTTGGAAGTATGTAGAGCCGCAAGCAAACAGCTTGGAGTTTTTACAGAAAAATATCGACAAGACCAAAAACGACTTGCGTGAACTGGGCCGTCAACCGCTGACAGCGCTTTCAACACAGTTAACAACGGTAACGACCTCCATTGCAGCCGGTAAAGCTAAATCTGCGGTTACAGCATGGTGCTTTAATCTTAAAGATGCTTTGGAGAACGCTTTGTTGGTAACAATGAAATGGATGAATTCAGATTATGAACCGGAGGTTAACGTCTATACTGGGTTTGACAATGTTCTCGATGACGGGCAGGACCTTGAAGAGTTAGGGAAAGCTCGTGAGCGGAGGGATATTTCGGTTGAAACGTATTGGGAAGAGCTTAAACGGCGTAAAGTGCTGTCCCCTGAGTTTAGTGTTGAGCTTGAGAAAAAGAGGTTGCTTGAGGATATACCGGTAGATGAGCCGGATCTCAATTCTGGAAATGAAGCAGACAATAATCTTAACCAAATTGAGGAAATGCAATGACAAGAGGATGGAAATTTGACGAAGCCGGTAATGTTGTTATGAGAGACGGCAACCCGGTATATGTCAATACAAATGGTGATGAACAGACTATTTCTGTGGATACTATCGCTAATCTTAACAGAGAGGCAAGGGATAATCGAATTGCGAAAGAAGAAGCTTTGGATAAACTTAAAGCCTTTGAGGGTATCGATGCCGCAAAAGCTCGTGAAGCTCTGGAGGCTATCAGCAAAATCGACAGCAATAAACTTATCGAAGCGGGTAAAGTGGACGAGGTTAAAGCTCAAATCACTTCACAGTTTCAAACCCAGTTGGACGAGAAAAATAAAGCTTTGACAGAATTGCAGGGCAAATATGAGGATATGATTATTAACAACGTATTTGCCAACAGTGATTTTATTCGTAATAATGTAGCTGTTCCGAGAGATATGTTTGAAGCCAAGTTCCGTAAAAACTTTAAGGTTGAAGACGGTAAAGTAGTTGTTTACGATAATAACGGCAATCGGCTTTACAGTAAAGACAAGCCGGAGTATGCAACCCCGGAAGAAGGTTTGCGTATTTTAGCAGAGAGCCATCCGCAGCGTGACAGCATTCTGCGTGCTAATGCTGGTAATGGTACGGGAAGCTCTGGAGCCGGTGGTGGCACGGGCGGCTCTCGGTATATGAAAAGAGCTGATTTTGAAAAACTTTCACCGCAGCAGCAGTTAGAATATGCCAAGAAAATGTCGAACGGTGAAATTACCTTGACAGATTAGAAACAAACTGTTAAATTATAATTGCTTTTTTCTAGAATTGAGAAAGCGCACTGGGTTGGATGACCTACATCAATCAATCGGTGCGCTTTTTTTACGCACCAAATAAAGTTTAACAAAATTTGAAAGGTGCTGAATTATGGCTAATATTTTGACCAACCTCATCCCTGCTCTTTATCAGAATTTGGATGAAGTTTCTCGCGAGCTGACCGGTTTCCTGCCGTCTGTAGCTCGTAATTCTTCCGCCGCTCGTGCCGCTGTTGGTGAATCGGTAATTGTACCGGTTAGTACGGCTATGGAGTCCGGCGATGTTACCCCGGCAATGACCGTTCCGGAGCCGGAAGACTTCACGATGGACAACGTTGCTATTCAGATTACGAAATCCCGTAACGTTTCTTTCGGTCTGACCGGTGAGGAATTTCAGGGTCTGAACAACGGTGTTGGAGCTAACTATATTCTCGGTGAAAACATCAAACAGGCTATTCGTACTCTGGCTAATGAGATGGAGAAAGACGTTGCTGTTGAAGCCGCCGCCGCTTCTTCTCGTGCTTATGGTACGGCCGGAACCACCCCGTTCGCAACTGATTTGTCGGATGCTGCCCAGATTAAAAAACTCTTGGATGACAACGGCGCTCCGATGGGTGGACGTTCTTTGATTATCAACACGACCGCCGGTGTAAATCTGCGTTCTTTGACGCAGTTGACGAACGTTGGTGACGCTGGTACCAATATGACACTGCGTCAGGGTGAGCTGCTGAATCTGTTCGGTTTCTCAATTAAAGAATCCGCCGGTATTCAGAATGTTGCTCAGTCGACGATTTCCGGTGTTACGCTGAATGCCGCGGAAGCTGGCGCTACCGAGCTGACGATTAAAGCGGCTACCTCCGGCTCTTTGAAAGCTGGTGACGTTATTACCATTGCCGGTGATGATAACAAATATGTTGTTGCTGAAGCTAACAGCGCTCTGGCTGCATCTGGTAAGATTAAAATTGCTAAACCGGGTCTGCTTCAGGCTGCTGCTGACAGCTCTGCGGTTACCGTTGTTGCTGCTTCTGCTCGTAACATTGCGTTTACGCAGAACGCTATTCAGTTGGTTACCCGCGCTCCGATGGGCGGACGTGACGCGGCTGTTGACAGCTACATTATGACCGATTCCCGTTCGGGCATGGCTTTTGAAGTCCGTGTATATCAGGGCTACAGAAAGATGCGTATGGAAGTTGCCTGCGCATGGGGTGTTAAGGTTATTAAACCTGAGCACGTCGCAACCTTGCTTGGTTAAGGTAAACAGGGAGGGTGGTAACCTGCCCTCCCAACTTTTTTATGGAGATGAAAATGACCGCATTACCGACAATGAAAGTAAAGCATAAAGAATACGGGATTGAAATGATTATCAATCAATCAGATTTTGATGAGAAAATTCATGAAGATTTGAATAAGAAACCCGCACCTGCAGAATCAAAAAAGAAAAAAGCTGATAAAATTGATGATGAGTTGAAAGCCCTTATGGGAGAATAATAATGTATTACGGTAACGTTGACGATTTTAAAACCTATTGCACGTCAAGAGGGAAGTCATTACCTGAAACATGGACTGATGAAACGATTGAGTCGGCGTTACTGGTTTCTTCTGAATGGCTTGACGGTGAATATGAAAATATTTTTATCGGTTATAAAGCTAACGGATATAAGCAAGAGCGCAGTTGGCCGAGAGAGGCTGCTGTTGTTCAATCTTATCCGTATTATTTGTTTGCAAAAGATGAAATCCCGGCACAAATGGAAAAAGCGACATATGAAGCCGCTTTTCGTAATTTGACATCGCCGGGTTCTTTGCAAGTTGATTTTACCCCTAATCAATATAGTTCCGTCAGAGTTGAAGGGGCTATCTCCGTTGAATACAATTCGTCTGTTACTTATGCTTCGGATGTTCAAACAGAGATACCAATTATTCAAACTTTGATGTCCGATTTAATTGATTATGATAAAGCCGGTTCGTTCAGTCGAGTGTCCGGGAGAGTGAGTCGTGTATGAGTATTTACGACGATTTGCAAGGCGTTGCTTCAAACCTCTTAAAACAATTTAAGCAAGGTTCTATAGAGCTTATTCAATTTGTTTATCCTGAGGATTCAACACCTGACAACCCCGGAAAGCCGGAAGAGGTTGTGACACCTTTAGATGCTGTTGCTAATGGTGAGCGTTTTAAATTTATGAATACAAGTTTCATAACCTCTTCGGACAATGAAGTTACTACAGCGGTTGTCGAAGGCATAAGCCCGTCTGTAAATGATTTTCTCAATATCGATGGTACAAAGTATAAAATTATAAAATTTGATCCGTTACCAGCAGCGGGAACGGCTTGCGCGTGGAAGTTTATTGTCCGCAAGGGGGGTTAAATGGCTACAACCCTTGACACGCTTTACGCTTTACAAATCCCTCAAGTTCAAGAGCTTTTTATTCAAGCAATGGAGAACATTGTTGACCGTGCTGTTATTGAGGAAATGGTAGAGGCCATTGAGAATAATGACGTTGAAGCTCTTTATGCTGCCTCCGGTTTTACTCCGGTTGTTTTGAATACGGTTGTTAATCAGATTGAGCGGATTTATGAGGAAGCCGCAAACATTACAATCGGCGCTTGGCCGAAAAGACTTCGGGCGGTTTTTAACATTCGTAATCCGAAAGTTGAAGAACAGCTTTCCGAGTATTCGAGCAATTTCATTACAAATATTTCCGACGAAATCAAAGCTAATATTCGAACGACTTTAACAGACGGGCAAGCAAGAGGTATAAATCCGAGGGAAACAGCGCTTAACATTGTCGGCCGTATTAATCCTGCAACGAAAAAACGTGAGGGCGGGGTAATAGGGCTTTCAGCGAATCAAGTAGGGTGGGTTTCTAATGCTAGAATGTATTTGGAAAATTTAGACAAGCGTTATTTTACGTTAGGGTTGAGGGATAAACGCTTCGATTCGTTGGTTCAAAACGCTATTAACAGCGGTCGGAAATTAACAAAAGATGAGATTTCTCGGCTAATAACGGCTTATGAGAATAAAGCCTTGCGATTTCGTGGCAATGCAATTTCCCGGACTGAAACAATGCAGGCTATTAACCGCGGTGAGTATGCTGCAATAGTTCAGAATATTGAAGAAGGTCTTATCAGTGAAAATCAGGTAACAAAATGGTGGGATGATACTCATGACGGCCGGACGCGTTTAACACATTTGGCACTTGGCAATACTTATGGTCGGAAAAATCCTATACCGTTTAACGAGCCTTTTGTTACCATGACCGGACAGCAATTACTTTATCCAGGTGACAGGTCGCTGGGAGCTGATTTGCGAGAGATTGTCAATTGTCGTTGTAAAGCTCAATATAATATTGACTTTTTGGCGAGGTAAAAAATGGTTGATTTTAATGCTACCATAGACAGAATTGTTGCTAAAACTCAAGAAAATATGCTTGCAGTTATAAAGAATAGTGTACAGGAACTTGTACAGGATGCTCAAACGCCTCGTGCTAAAGGTGGTAAAATGCCGGTTGATACGGGTTTCTTGCGGTTTTCAGCTACGGCAGCTCTTAATCATGTACCTTCAGGAGAAACGCTTGGTCGCGATCGTTTGCCGGGTGAAGAAGGTGTATTGCCAGACTATGCAATAGATGATAACGCCAGTTATATTACCGATACGCTTGTTAAAATGAAAATCGGCGATGTTTTTCATTTTGGTTGGACGGCTATTTACGCAAGACGACAAGAAATTTACAACGGTTTTATGGAATCGGCGGTTATGAATTGGCAAAAAATTGTGGACAATCAAGTTAGGAGATTGAAAATTTAGTTCTTGACTTCTATGAATAAATATGCAAAGGTTTTGAAGGATGTGGTAAAGAAATGATAGAATCTAAAATTATCGACCTTTTGCAAAAGCAGGTTACCAAAGCCGTTAATGGTTTGTATCCTATCAAATATTTGAATGTTAATATTGAGCCGACCGATTCATTTTGGGAGGTTATTTATATTCCGAATAATGTTGAGAATGAGTTTTGGGATAAGGGAAAAACTTATCAGGGTATTTTAAGATTGATACTTCATTGGCCGGCCGATAATACAGGTATTTATACACCTCTTCAAGAAGCTGAAAGAGTTTCTGCCGGTTTTGAAAAAGGTACTGAATTATTTGGCGATGATGTTAAAGTTATTATTACTGATAACCCGGATTTAACAAGTCTTAACGAAGACGACGGAAAATTGCTAATACCCTTGACAATTCGTTATTTGTGCTTTAAGCTATAATTGCATGGAATAATACCTCCGGGCGCACTAGGTTGGATGACCTAAAAAATCAATCAATCGGTGCGCTTTTTTACGCACCAAACAAAGTTTTAATATTTGAAAGGTGCTAAAAATGGCGAATACAAACGCATTTTCGAAAATTTATGTTTGCCCCGACCCGCAGAACGATGACTTGACCGCTGATGATTATGCGGGGTTGAGTTGGGTTCTTATCAAAGGTGTGGGTAACCTTGGTGAAACTGGTAAATCTACTAACATTTTGACGTATAACACATGGGAAACCGCTGTGGCGGACAAGGCTAAAGGTATTACTGATGCCGGTTCTCCGACGCTTGAAGTTGCTCGTGATCCGAACGACGAAGGTCAGAAAATTCTCAACAGCGCCGCGGCTGTTGGTAACAATAATGATTACGCTTTCAAAATTGAACGTGCTGACGCTCCTCTTGGTGGAACGGGTACTATCATGTACAACCGCGGTCTTGTCGGCGGCCCGACCCGTCCGAACGGACAGAATGAAGACTTTGATTTGGAAGTCTTTACGCTTGGTCTGGTGCAGGAAGAAATTGTTGTCCCGCCGACGACCGGAACGGGCGCTCCTGTGATGACAGCGGCCCCGGCTATCACTGGAACGGCGCAGGTTGGAGAAACCTTGACCTGTTCGACCGGTACATTTACAGGTACTTCTTTGACTTACAGCTATCAGTGGTTTGCTAACGGTCTTGTAGTGTCAGGAGCGGTTGAAAGCACTTATGATTTGATTGAAGCGGATTTGGGTAAGGTATTTTCCTGCCGTGTAACTGCTAGAAACGACGGTGGTTCTGCTACCGGATTTTCTAACACTACAACTGCTGTAATTGCTGAATAACAAAAGGATTTGAAATATGGATATAGCAAAACTTAAACCGGCCGAACGAGTTATTGAAATTACTCACCCTGCAACCGGTGAGAATATCGGGGTTAGGGTTACTGTAATTTCACTTGTTGATGACCGGTTGAAATCTGTCAGACGCAGATTTCAGAATAAAAAAATTGAGCTTGAAAAACGCGGAAAGACGTTTAAAGCCGATGATTTGGAAGAAAATGCGATTGAACTGCTTTTAAATGCTATTACTAGCTGGGATTGGTACGAAGCCGATTTCGGTGGGGAAAAATTGGTTTTTAACGAGAAAAACGTTAAAATGGTTTTGGACGCACTTCCATGGTTTAAGAATCAAATTGTGGAGGCAATCGACGATGAAAAAGCTTTTTTTCAGAGTTGAAAATAAATCTGGTCGAGGCCGTACGGGTGTTTGTCCGGTACGACCTCCCAGACGAAAAAGGAGATACCCGAAGGGAACGAAATGAAAGAGTAGGTGTTTATACACCGCCTTTTGAAATTCCCGAAGATGGAATATATTTGTGGAATTGGTTTATTGACTTAAATAACAGTATTTCACGGATTGATTTTAACGGTTATTATTGTTTGATACCGCCCTCCGAGTTCCTTGCTTGGTCAACAATTACAGGAAACGGATTGTACCCGGAAGAGTATGATATTCTGAAAAGTATGGATGCGGTGTATTGCAAGGAAACAAATGCAGATATACAATCTAAACGAGCGAGAGAGGACGAAGCTCGAAAAAGGGAAATGAAAGCTAAAAGTTCAAGAGTGCGGAGAAGGTAAATGGCTACAGACATTGCAAAAATAGGTTTCGCTGTTGAAACTTCTCAGCTTGAAAAAGGTATTTCCACCCTTAGCACTTTTAGTACATCTGCGAAATCTGCAAATTCAAATGCTCAGGCAATCGGAACAGCAATGAATAAAGCTGCTGTTACTTTTGCCGGGGCCGTTGCAGGTATGAGCAGAAGTATTGCCAGTTTGGTATCTGCTACTAAAACAGCAACAGTTGAAGAAATCGCCGCTGCTAAAGAAGCTTCTAATTTTGCTAACAGCATTTATCGCGCCGCACAGGCTCAGGATACGTTAACTACCAGCACACAGAAAACTACCCGTAGCTTGCAGAATATGTATTCTGCAATGCTTAAAGCTGCCTCCAGTGAAAGTATTTTGGATAGGATTAATAGAGTTACTGGCGTTACTGGATTAGATAACAGGTCGGCTAAAATATCGGCTTATGATATGAAACGAGGGTCTACTAAAGAAGAATGGGAAGCTGCGATAGGTGGAACGCCCCGTGATATGATGCCTAACAGGTTTAATACAGCTAATATCACTGCACAGTTTCAAGACATTGGTGTTACCGCTGCTATGGGTATGAATCCCATGCTTGTAGCCTTACAACAAGGTACACAATTAGCCGCTGTTTTGAACAGTATGGAACAGCCTGTTAAAGGGTTGGCGGACGCTTTTAGACAAATTATCAATCCTGTTTCCATGGTTAGTATAGGGCTGACAGCTTTGGCAGTTGCTCTTATTCAATTAGTTGATTGGACATCAGTTGCTCAAACCGGATTAAATGCTCTTGCCAGTGGTATGGATTTTGTAGCTAATAATTCAGGTGGTTTTGTTTCGGCTTTAATAGGTTTGTCAACCATTTTCGGAGTAATAAAATTCGAATCTATCAAAACAGGTTTGATGTCTGTTTATTCGGTTGGATCAAAAGTTTTCACAATGTTTACAAGCTGGTCCAAATTGGTTGAAGTTTTTAATAAAATTAAAAAATCAATAGTGGAATTGAAAGTTGTTACCTGGGCGTTAGAAAGTCCTATTAAAGCTGTTACTGTGGTAATTTTAGCAGGTGTAACAGCGTGGGCTGCATTTAGCGAGGCTGGAAGAAATGCTTTGAATAAAGTGATAGGATATACTTTGGCAGCAGCTTATTCTATCGGTGGTGCTATGGAAGCTGGTTTCAAGAGTATTTATAAAGGGTTTGATAAAGCTTTCGGTGAATTATCAACTAAAATGAAAGAAATTGCTGGTAAAGATTACATTGCTTCAGTAGAAGATACAGTTGTTTCTTTAGCTTCTTCCGCATCAAATAAATTTAGAGAATGGTCCAACGGTTTAAATGATGTAGATGAAAAAACTAAAAAACTCAGAGAATCTTGGCAAAAATTGCAAAATCAAGTAAACCAGGATATAGCTGGCTTACGGCTTGATAGAAATCTAATCGGTATGGATACATATACGTCCGAATACGAAAGAACAAAATTTAATTTAACTAATCAAGCTACAAACGAAGGTATAACTTTAACACCTGAAAAAATTGCATATATAGAAGAAGCTGCTGATGAAACTGCTCGATTGAAAGCAGAAAATGAAAAATTAATTGATGTTTATAATACTTCAAAATCAATAACCAATTCGTTTTTTCAAGATTTACGACGTGGTTTATGGGAAGGTGTTAGCGCTTGGGAAGCTTTCGGTAACGCTGCATTGAATGTTTTAGATAATATTTTAAGTAAAATGGTGGATGTTGGTGTTGATTATTTATTTAATAGTTTAGGAGCTAGTGGTTGGTTTGGTTTTGAAAATATGTCTGGTCAAAGTAGTGGTTGGAATCCTGCTACATCAGCACCTGTTGCAAAACCAGCTATGGCTGCCAAAGGTGGCGCTTTTACTAACGGTGTTTATAATTCGCCGACCTTGTTTAAGTTTGCAAACGGTGGGCAATTTGGTGTTATGGGTGAAGCCGGTCCTGAAGCAGTTATGCCTTTGCGTAGAGGCCCAGACGGCTCTTTAGGTGTTGATGCCGAAGGTATCGGCGGTGGTAATGTAGTCGTCAACGTTATTAATAATTCTAATGCTCGGGCAACCGTAAATCAGCGAGAAACTAGACAAGGAACTGAAATTGATGTATTGATAGACCAGACAGTTGCTCAAAAAATGACTCAACAAGGTTCTTATTCTAACGCTGCTTTGAATGCTTATAATAATCGTAGATTAGTCATGAGGTAAAAATGGCAACTTGGCCTTCGCAATTTAAAATATTAAAAGATAATTTCCAAATCTCCCCTGTCAGTCGAGTTTTAAGTTCTGATATGGACATAGGGCCGGCAAAAAAACGTCGTCGCACGGTTATAAAAATAATAAACGCGTCGTTTTCAATGTACATGAAACAAAATGATTTCGACGATTTTATAGACTTTTATTACGACAATGATTCTATTATTTTTATTTTCCCTCGACCGGATACGAAAGAAATGGTTTCGGCTCGTTTTATCGCCGCCCCTAGCGCAACTTTTGTTGAAAGTCTTTGGCAAGTTTCGGTTCAACTGGAGTTCTTACCGTGATTAGTGATAATTTACGACAAGTTTCATACGCTCAGGAAACAGACGTTGCCGTCATCATTTTATTGACATTGCGAACAAATGATTTGCCTGACGCTATAAGAATTTGCAGTACACCAGTTGAAAAATTTGCCGATTTGGGCGAAAATGTTTATGGTTGTACAAGCAATGGGCAAAGGTATCTTTTCTTGCCTTTTAACATTGTCTTGCCGCAAGACGATAAAACCGGGGCTGTAACAGCAAAATTAACGATTGATAACGTCAATAGACAAATTGTACAATATGCCAGAGAAACCAAATCAGCCATTAATGTTGATATTCAGGTAATTTTGTCTAATGATTTGGACGCTGTAGAATTAGAGTTTAAGGACTTTAAGCTTACTAATGTCAGTTATGATGCTTTTACGGTTTCCGGGGATTTGTCTGTTGATTACCTTGGTCTTGAACCATTTCCTTGCGGTCGTTTTACACCGTCTGGTTTTCCGGGATTGTTCTAATGTGGAGTGACAAATATATATCAATACCTTTTGCAGATCATGGTCGTTCTAAAAACGGCTGTGATTGTTGGGGCTTGGTAACTGTCGTATATAAAGAAAAATTTAACGTTGATTTACCTCTGTTATTAGACTATGATAGCATAAAAGACGTTCGGCATATAACTACCTTGTGCAAAAATGAGTGTGAGAATTGGCATGAAATACCTAAAGGCGAAGAACAAGCTTACGATGTACTTGTTTTTAACATTTTGGGCACTCCATGTCATGTTGCGCTTGTGGTTGAAAAAGGATTAATGCTACATACGGAAAAAGGGATTGGAACGCATATAAGCGAGTATAATCGAGATAAACAATGGTGTTTAAGGCTTGCAGGGGTTTACAGATATGTTAAATGAAGACATAATTGTTCAAAAATCTGTTTTGCCGTTTAGGCAAGATTTTGAAACCTTGCATCTTGAAAATTGCAAAACACCCAGGGAAATTGTCAATAAACTTGTACCTTTTAATTTTGTTGATTGCAGACTTGTTGTAACGCTCGATGGTGAAATATTACCGGAAGAAAAATGGGGTCAACAACTTAAAAAAGGTCAGCTTGTAGGGCTTAATTATATCCCCACAGGAGGGGGTGATGGTGGTAAGAATGTTCTCACGGCTGTTGCGGTAATAGTTGCCGCTATAGCTATACCTGCTCTTGCAGGGAGTTTAGCTTTGATGGCCGGTAATGCTGCTGTAGCAGCAGGGGCAGGGGCGTTTGGTGCTGGTATAGGTGGTTTTACAGGATTAGCCGCGGCCGCTTATGCAGCAACATATGGAGTAGTAATGATCGGTGGGTCGATGTTGCTCTCTATGGCGACAAGTTCGCTTATGTCAACACCAAGTCAATCTTTTGGTACATCAAGTTATAAAGAATCTCAAACTCAATTTGTTGAGGGTGCTTCGAACGCTGTTAATAAATTTGGAGTTATACCGGTTAATTTGGGAACAAACAGAATGTTCCCTCCGCAAGCCGCACTTCCTTATACAGAGAGTAGTAGTAACGATCAATATTGCCGTCAGTTATTTACTTATGGATACGGAAAAGTAAGTGTTGTTGAACGTAAATTAGGTGAAACAGCTTTAGACGAATATGATTATGTGGAAATTGAAGACAAGCTTGATGCAGATTTAAATTCCGGCACAAAATTGTATGCTAATGACGTGTATCAGGAAGACTTTAGCATTAAAGTTACAAAGGAAGAATCCCCTTATCTTCGTACAACTCAAAAAGACTGCGATGAATGCATCTTAGATTTTACATTTCAAGGATTGGTTAATGGTATTACTCAAGGTAAATATGCAGGATTAAAATTAAAAACAACCGTTCAATTTGAAATTCAATATGCTCCTGTAAATACAGAAAATTGGAGTACATCTATTAACGGTGCTACAATCCAAGAACAATCGATAAATGCTGATATAAGTGTTTATTTGCTGTATAGATTTTTGAACAGTTGGGTTTGTCGTCGTTATTTTCTTGCCTTAAATACACAAACTGGGGGTATAAGTATTCATTCTGTTGATTCTCAAGTTCATAAACTTGAATATCCTTCTTTATCATCTGAAAATGTGTATCTTGGTTACTATGAAAACGGTTCTTTTCATGATTTGAGACAAAATCTCGTTGGTTCTTCGATTGAAAGTATTGATGATTTTATTGTTACTACAGATAATTCTGATAAATCCAATGCTCTGATAACTGTTGGGAGTGGTAATATTCTCGGTAGCACTTCGATGATGACGGTAACAGATGCGACATCAAGAGTGTTAAGAGTTTCTCGACGAATAGTTTTTCCAACAAGAGGTCAATATCAGATAAAAGTAAATCGTTTAACAGACGATTCAAATATTGATAGTTTATTAAACGATTCTTATTGGACAGCTTTAAAATCAATTACATATCGAAATCCTGTTAATTTTTCAGATATTTCAGGTACAGCTATGAGAATTAAAGCTACAGACCAATTAAACGGTACTGTAAATTCTTATAATGCTATTGTTTCAACACTTATAAAATCTTATGACCCTGATAAAGATTTATGGGTAGATGGTGTTGCGAGTTCTAACCCTGCTGATATTTTTCGATATGTCTTACAGTCCCCGGCTTTTGCAAAGCATGAACAAATTACTGATGATAAAATTGATTTGGAAAAGCTGAAAGAGTGGTGGATTTATTGTGATTCATTAAATCTTACGTTTAATAAAATTATAGATTATGACACTAGTGTTGATGACGTTTTGAATGATATTTGTGCGGCCGGTGTTGCAACGTTATCAAAAGTTAATAATATTTTCAGTGTTATTATCGACAATGAACGCCCTTATGTTAAAGGACTTGTAACACCTCGTAACAGTTGGGATTATAAAGGAAATATTAATTATCCGGAGCTTCCTGATGCCTTGCGTGTTGAATTTCGCAACGCTGAAGCAGGTTACGAAACTGACGAACGTATTGTTTACAGAGACGGATTTGACGAAAGCAATGCTAAATTATTTGAACGTTTGGAATTTGCGAGTTGTACAAATGCTGATTTAGCTTATTGGTATGGTAGACGTTATTTTGCTACGGCTTTATTGCAGCCGGAAACCCATTCATTCAAAATGGATTTTGAACATTTAACTTTTAATCGCGGGGACCGAATCAATCTTGTCAACGATGTTATTCTTGTTGGTGTTGGGCAAGGACGTATTAAAGAACTTGTCATAGACGATGAAGATAATATTACCGGTTTTGTTATCGATGATAAAGTAAATATTCCCAGTACGAAAAATTTTGCAGTTCGTATTCGAGATAACAACGCTAAAGGTTTTAGTTATCATTTATTGAAACAGTTTACCGGAACTACTGATACTTTTACTTTTGCACAACCATTACCTGCCGAAACCTCGCCTGCCATCGGGAGTCTTTGCGCTTTTGTCGAAGACGGGAAAGAACTTGATTTAATTATAACACAGATAAAAACTGCCACCAATGAAACAGCAACCATAACTGCTGTAGATTATGCTCCCGCAAGATTTACACCTATCGAAGAATTTCCTGAATGGTCAAGTAATATTACAATTCCGGGAGATTTTTATAAACCTTATGCTCCTGAATTGAATGGTGAAATTAAATCAGATGAATCTGTTATGATTAGAAATTCTGATGGTTCTTTAACTTCAATTATGATTATACCTCTTAAAAATCGTAATGAAAATTCGGTAATCCCGGTAATACAAGTGAAAATTACAGGAGCTACTGAATGGTTTATACCAAACACTTTGAAAAACGATTCAAACGAGTTGGTTTTAACAGGGCTTAGTGACGGTTCATATTATGATATAAGCATTCGTTATCAGCGTCAGACAGGTTTGCAGTTGCTTTCAGATGCTTTGTATATTAATAACGTTAAATTTGTCGGCGGTTCAACACCTCCAAAAGATGTTGAAAATTTTAGAGTTACTGTTACAAACGGATTAGCGCTTTTTGAATGGACTCCGACTGATGATGTTGACATATCTCATTATGTAATTAAATATTCTTTGGATACAGAAGATGTTAGCTGGGAAAGTGCACAGACAGCTGTTGCAAGAGTTACCAGCAATACGGTTACCATGATTATACATCGAGGTATGTATCTTATTAAAGCAGTTGATTTAATGGGTTTTGAAAGTAAGAATCCAACTACTATTATTTCAATTGACAGCGGTGCTTATAAAAATGTTGTTGAAGAATTGATACAGCATCCAAATTGGGAAGGGAGAAAAGAAAATACATACGCAAGTGGTGGTATTTTAACTTTATCTCCTGAAAAATCCCAAGGATATTATTATTTTAATCCAGAACCTTTAGATTTAGGAGAAGTATACGAATGTTCTTTAACAGCTGATGTTAAAAGTAATGCTGGAAACCGTTCGCGTGTTAGAGATATAGTTTCGGTTCGTTCTGTGGAATCAATTCGAAATTTTAATCTTTATTATCAAATAAGAACTGTTGAAAATATTAGAGCTTTGGAAGAAATTCGTACATTTTCATCGGCAAATTGGGAAACTCGTCTTGAGATGAATTTAAGCGATGATAATGTAAATTGGACAGGGTGGCAACAGTTTTCCGCTTCTCAACATACGTTTAGATATTGTAAATTTAGAATATTTTTATTTATTGATAATTTATTTTTTACTCCGAATGTATTAAAAGCGACTGTTACTGTCGACATGCCTGATAGATATGAAAGCGGTGAAGATATTGTAATAGCAAATGCGGAACTTGGACGTAGCATAACATATGAAAACGCTTTCTGGAACAATCCTTCAGTTAATGTAACGGTTCAGGATGGTGCTGTTGATGATAGAGTTGAATTTATTAATAAAGATAATAAAGGCTTTACAGTTAAAATTTTTAATGCTACCTTAAACTCATATGTTACAAGGTCTTTTGACTATATTTCGGCAGGTTACGGAAAGGTTGTTTAAATGTCACAAACGTTAGTAGATTTTTCAGGAAATCCTTCTGGTGCAGAATTGATGGATGATTATCTGACACCAATGCAAGAAAACATTTTAACATCTAACAGCGGCACAACCCGTCCTGATTATGCCAAAGAAGGAACTAAATGGATTGATAAAACTCAAACCCCTTGGCTTTTAAAACTTTATGATGGTTCACAAGATATTGTTCTCGGAGAACTTGACCCTAACAAACATTCTTTTGTAGCAACAGACCCGATGACGACAGCGGGTGATTTGATTGTTGAAGGCAATGATGGAATCCCGGTAAGATTAGCTGCTGGAACGGCAGGGCATGTTTTAACATCTAATGGTCCGGGAACTTTGCCAAGTTATCAATTAGGTGTTTATGCAAATACTGATTTAAGTAATTTAACTGACGCAGGTAATACTGTTATTGATAATCGCGTAATAAATCTTATGAATAGTCGTCTTCAGGTAGTTAATAGTTTACCAGAAAATCCTGATTTAGATACGTTTTACTTTATTAAAGAGAGTATTTAATGACTGTTTATAAAAGCTCATCGAAAATTGCCGATACTGGCGTTCATGGTATTAATTTCGGGAGTCAGCAAATCAAACAGATTTTTACGGCTCCGAGAACAAACGGAATTACTTATATTCCACAGGACATAAAATTTGAGATTGTTGACGGTACAACGCCGACCCTGTATGCCGGCAGTGAGGTCTGGGTCCCTTACGGCACGGCTGCGCCGGAGCTGTCAATCGGCGATACTCTGAACAGCGGCATCATCACGGCTATAAGCTGGGACGGCTCGGCTTTGTTTTATAAGGTTCGTTATGATACAGACCTTAATATTGATATTACTGATGACCCGGCGGTCGCAGATTTTGTTACAAGCATTGGTACTAATCACCGTTTTTATTGGTATAACACTAACGTCACTTACAGCCAAGATACGGCGCCGAGCGGCTTTAGGGGACAATACGCGCTTTGGTATGACACGGCCGAGAATGTTGTAAAGTGTACCAGCGATTCAGGGGCTACATGGAATGGATTGATTTCTTTGCCTATCGGTATTTTCACAATGGCCGGAACCGGCGCCACAAAGACGCTTAAATATGTTTTTAACGGCGTCGGCTATATCGGCACGACGGTTTTTGCGGTTCCGGGCGTGAAGGGGCTGATGGCCGACGGGTTGAACGAGGACGGCAGCTATAAGAGCATAGAGCGGACTTTTGACAGGTTCGTCATGCGAACCATGCCCTTTGACCGGACCGCGTTCTATGGCGTTGTCCTTGACGGCGAATATACGATACAGGGCGATAATTATATGGAAGCGGCGGAATTGCCGGCGGCACCGGATGGTTATGTTTTCTGCTACCGGAAGTCTGACAATACGCTTTGGTGGACGTTGAACAACAATACCTGGGTTCAGCGTCATGGGCTGCCGATTGGTTTCTGGACAACTTCAACCGGCGGAATCAGCAATTTTAATCCCGCTAAAAACTTTATAAAGGTTTATCAATACAATTCCTATGAACCGCAACAAATACTTGTTAACATAAGCGGTACTGCGTCAACCGACATTACATTCAAGAGAGGGGTATACTACATTCGCGGTCAAGGTGCCGGCGGCGGTGGCGGCAGAAACGGTTACTTCGGCAACGGACAAGGTGGCGGTTCCGGTGCCGGCTTTGAGGGATATATCTACGTCAAGAGAGATTTGGGCACAGTTTCCGTAAGTGCCGGAGTTGGTGGCACTGAGGCGTATGACGGAAATCCTGGAACTGATACTGTTGTTGGCTCTATAATGACTCTGGGCGGCGGCAAGGGTGGTGCCGGCGAAAATAAAGCGCATGTTGCCAATGCTGGTATATTGACAATAAATTCTTCTGATAACTGGGAAATTCTTTCTTATACAGTGAAGAGTAATGGTAATCAAGGACTAGAAGCCAGTAATAGCGCCTCTTTCATATCAGGTGGTAACTCCGTGTTGACCGGAGATGGCGGTGGACCAACAAGCAATTCTAATCATGATGCTTCAGCCCCCGGTGCAGGTGGTGGTGGTGGTTGGGGATACAATAGTTCCGGTGGTGCTGGTGGTGCCGGCGAATGCCTGATTCAATATATCAGTTACGAACCAGAGGGGGGGGTAACTAATCTAGAGTATTTTAAGACCCCAACATTAACTGGGTCAATAACTCCTGTTGCAGAGGGTAATATTGTCGTAACCTCAAGCTATAATAATACAACCGCTTGGAATAATTTGTGCAACAACAGCTATATTATGAGGAATACTATTTCGACTAAATCCGACCAGGGTTATTGGCAAATGAACGGTTCGTCAACTCAATGGTTGAATATTCATTTTCCTTATACTCTGCTGATAAAGGAAATGACCATCGCAAGCAGACCGAATGATAATTATACCGGGACTGTAACAGCATATACTTCTAGTCATATGAATGTGAACATGGGTGGTGTTACAACAAATAAAGCAGCAACTAACTTCTTGCTGACACGAATCAATAACGGTGCGTTTGAAACATCCAATATCTACCTTAGAATTACAGACATGGATGAATGGTACGGTTTGCAGAATTTGCAGATAAGAGGATATAAGGTCAAAAAAAAATACTTAGTTAATGAACCGTCAGTAGAGCCGACAGAGCCAACTTATTACTGTTATGATTACGACACGTTGGACGGTTATTTCTATACTTTAGGTGAGGCCGTCGTGGGTAGTACAGTTTTAAGAACAAGTGACAACGCGGTAACAACGTCACCAGACAATTTGTCCGCTAACAATGACGTTTCAATAACTGCGGTCAACGGCGATGTACTTACTCTAGGACCTTATTCATTTACGGCGACGCGATACCCAGCCGGGGATATTTATTAAAAAAGCTCTGCGGAATCTATCTAAGAACCAGCAAAACCGTGGCATTTATATTGAGTTTGAAGAGGTGTAAAAACTTATTATACAATTTAAAACTTGATTAATAAATAAAAGCTTGTTAAAATATTATTCATGGAGGTATTTAATATGGATAATATGGTTGAAATTATAAAAGAAGCTCGTAAAGCTGGTATGCAAACAGCATTAATATTGTTTGCTGCTTTATGCGTGGTTGCAAGTTTATTTGCGTTTTATATTTATCAAAGTTATCAGCCAAACTATGCTACTATTACTCAAATGCAAGATGGTGAGAATAACAAACAGGAAATGATAAATGAGTAAACAAATTCAAATAGTTAAATTAGTCCTCCCTCGTGGTGGTGGTCGTGCGACCGGAAGGGGCGGTAAAAGTGGACGTGGTTAAACGTAAAGTAATTGCTCTTTGGTTACATTTCTTTTTAAATCGTATTGGTTCTAAACATCCTGAATTTCTTCTTGCGTTACTCGATGATTTAAACGTTTCTAATCGTCATAAAATTATCATCAAATCCAGATATATTGATAAGCTTAAATTTAAGCAAATTCCCGGCATTAAAGGCGTTAATTGTGAATTAAGACAAGTTATGAACTTGCATAAAGAAGTCATAGACAAACTAATAAATCTTTAATATCAATAACTTATCCCTGCATATTTCAAACATTTTAACTTTATACAATCCTGCTACTCTATAAACAGAGAGCGGGGTTTATTTTTGCTCTCTGCACTTTTAAGGGAGTTAAAAGATGTTTTATTCAAATTACCCAAATTTTATGCCTAATTACGGTCAAACCGTAAATCCTTATAATCCCTTACCTCAAGAGAATACTATTCAAACAATTAAACAAAACAATCCATCAGTAAATTGTTATTTTGTAAATGATAAGGCAGAAATGCAAGGTATTAATATAATGCCGGGAACTGTCTATATAGGGATTAATAAAAAATCAAACGAAGTTTACATCCGTTCTTGGAATAATGACGGAAACATAGATTTCAATACATTTTCTAAAATAGAAAATAATCAAGAAGTATCAGAAACTAAACAAATCCTTCAGCGTCTTGATAAAATTGAGGAGAAATTAAATGAACGGTCTGTTGCAAATGGTGCTAAATCAAATAATGAGCGGTCAGTTGGAAAACAATCCGATGATGAATATGTGCAAGCAAATGATGCAAGGAAAAACAAAAGAACAGCAGATACAAACCTTGCTTAATGCCGCTCAATCTAGAGGTTTTGACATTAATGCCAAAATGTTTTCGGAAAAAGACGTTAAATCATTGATGTCAAATAATTCCCCTTTTGGGTTGAGGTTTTAATTTAAATTTGGAGAAATAAAATGACTGACGGAACAGGTTATAGTTTGTCAGACATTGCTACCGCAATGGGTAACAGAAATGGCGATTGGGGCAATAGTTGGTGGCCTTTGATTTTGCTTTTCGTTATCTTTGGTTGGGGTAACAACAGACGTAATGACGCTGCCAGCACTGGTGAAGTTGCTCAGGGATTTGCGGACAATCGCATTTTGAGCAAACAGGATGCTATCATTAACGGTCTTTGCGACGGTTTCTATGCTCAGAATACCAATCTGTTGCAGGGATTTAATTCTTTGGGTCGTGAAATTGCCGATAACCGTTTTGCGTCTCAACAGTGTTGCTGCGAAACCAATCGGAATATCGACCATGTTCGTTATGATGCCGCTAAAAACACTTGCGATATTACAACGAACGCAACGGCTAACACTCAGAAAATCTTAGACAAGCTGTGTGTTATGGAAAGCAATGCCAAAGATCAGCGAATTGCTGACCTCACGGCTTCTTTGCAGACCGCAAATTTCCAGCTTTCTCAGCAGGCTCAGAGTGCTAACATTATCGGTACTTTACGCCCCTTCCCGCAACCGGCGTATATTACGGCTAGTCCGTACGAAGCCTTTTATCCGAGAGCTAATATAGCTTACGGATATAATTACAACTGCGGTTGTGGTTGCGGTTATTAATATATCGGCGGGGATTTTAATCCCCGCCTGACTTAAAAAAAAGGAGATTAAAAAATGAATTTTGGTTGCCTTCCTTGTCAGCATAAAGTAACGTCTTTGACTGCGACTGACAATACAGTTAACATGACTGTTACCAATTCGACAAATATTTCAAGTTTAGATAAATTTGAACTTGTTTTATGTGTTAATCCTTCAACAGTTGTTACCGGCTCCCCCTTGCCGTTTACAATTACCATAAACGGTTCTACAGCACAGCTTTATAATAAATATCATTTGCCTATTTACAGCAATCGTTTATGTCCCCGCAAACGTTATTGTGGAGCTTATGTTAATAACGGGACCGATGCGTGGGTTGTACTTTTTAACACCCCTGATTGTCCGCAATTTGCGAGTGCCTGATGTTGTACAAAAAACTGATTGAAGAATATGTCACGAGTGAAAATATCGTAGATATGTTCATGCTTACAAAACTTACGGATGACTTTATTTCGGAAGTTGATAAAATAGACCATGAGCTTGTCAAAGATTTTGTTATGAGTTTGAAAATGTATATGCACCCCTTGCGTGACAAAGAATGTGCGGAATTTGCGGTTTCAAAACTTGTAAACGAAGATGGGTCTAAAGGTCAGCATTGGGATTATGAAACAACTTCAAAGCTTGCTGACAAATATGAAATACACGACAAACCCGCGTTCTATTACGTATTGAATATGATTTACAGTGATTTTTACGAATCGGGTCGTTCAGATTTGGAATACGTTAAAGATGCCGTAAAATTTATAAATGATAAGGATGCCCCACACGATAAAGCCGAAAGATATTATCGTGCTATGAATTATTAATGTTGACATTTTTATTGATAGGGGCTACGCTAAAAACAGCCCCTTTTTGTTAAAGGGTATAATTCATGAGAAGTAAATTAATGACACAACCTCAACAAAGAGTAGCTCTTGATATGTTATTAGCCCAAAAAAATCATGGGGGCTTGTCGTCGGCCGCTTTGTTACTTCATCAGAAACAAGCTGAGGATGCCGAAAAAATGGATAAAAGAATGTGTGAAATTGAAAAAAAAGTCGACATTCTCGATAAAAAAGTTGATTCTCTCGATGAAAAAATCAATGAAATAAAAACTTTAATAGCCAAAAGAACAAGTTTTACAGAAAATATAAAAGAAATTTTAAGTAATAAAATTTTTATCTATTTATTGATAATTATCACTGCCTCCGCCTGCGGTGTTCAAGTCGCAGATTTAGGAACATTTTTATTTAAATAAAAAAGGAAATGCTATGATTTATCTGATTTCATTTATAATTGTCGCAATTTCGGCGTTGTTGTGGCGAATCCGCGGCGGACTTTGGAAAGAATATATCCCGGAAAATAAAATCTGGTATGCGTTGTTTTTCGGTATTTGCGGGTATTTCTATTTTGGAAACAGCCTCGAGAAAGCCGTTGTCGGCTGCATTGCTTGTTTCACGTCTTATAAGCTTTATGGCTGGGGACTGTATATCGGTCGGCTGCTGGAGGGCGGCCAGCTTAATCCGAACCTTGTGCAATATCGGGAGTGTGAGCTGATTGACGATTTGCTTTATTCATGGCGAATTACTTTTAAGGGTAAGACTGTCTGGCTATATGAGTACCCGAAATTATTCGGTTTCTGTGGTACGACGCTGACCGGCCTTATCATTACGTTTTTGTGGGGCTTGTATTTTGGCAGCCTGCCGCTAATGCTTTCCGGTATTGCAATGGGTGTGTGTTACTGGGGTGGCGGTTTGCTTGAGAAACTTAAAGCGCTGGGAAAATCCGGCTGGAATTGGGGGGAATACATCTTCGGTGCTTATCTCGGCGGCTGGCTGGTGTGGATAATTTAATATGTACAAAAATAAAGATGTAGATATTCTTGCCAGAACTATATACGGGGAGGCAAGGGGAGAAGCAAAAATTGGTAAATGTGCCGTTGCATCGGTTATTTTAAACAGATATAAAGCACATAAATGGTTTTCGGGTAAAACTATCGCGGATACATGCCAATTTTGCGTCAAAGGATCAAAATACCATCAATTTAGTTGCTGGAATGAGGATGACCCGAATTTTACCTTAATTAATCGCATTTCTGAAAGTGATAAAGTCTTTTGCGAATGTATAGATATAGCAGAGAAATATATATCTGGAATTTATAAAGACGTGGTTTGCGGAGCCTGCCATTATTGCGCTGTTGGGGTTAACCCTGCGTGGGCAAAAGGAAAAAAACCTGATTTACGAATCGGTCGTCATTTATTTTATTGTGAGGTTGAATGAAATATGCGATTTTTGTTGGTATTCTTCTCCTTGTTATTAGTGGAACTTATTATACTGGCTATCGGGTGGGAAGTTCTGACACAAAAATTGAATATATAGAAAAAGAGGTTATTAAATATGTGGAAGTTGAAAAAGCGAAGTCGGCAATTTATTCTTCTGCTAATATTGACCGTGATACTGCTTTGCGGATGTACTCAGAAAATAAATTCTAACCCTTGTCCTGTATATCCAATAGGGGGAGAAAAAGTAGGTAAAGAATTGACCAATATCCCATATAATGGTTATGAGAATTTTTGGGAACATCAAGCAAGACTTTATAAATTAAAACAGGAATTAGATTTATGTAAATAAAAAGCCCGGTAGGCACCCACCTTCCGGGCAAATGAGTAAATGTTATCGCAAACGCCAATAACATTTACATTATGTAATAAAATTTGGCAGATGTCAATGCAAATCTGGGTGGACGGAGCTTTTAACCATAAAACAAAAGAAGCCGGGTTAGGTATTTTAATTCGGGAAATAATACCGAACGGTACAAAAGAAACCAGATTACATGTAAAAACTAAAGCAGAGGATAATAATCAGGCGGAATTATTGGCTATTTACAATGCCCTTCAACACATTAAAGGTTCGCCCCGTAGCGAGCCTATTTTTATTATCACAGACAGCCAAATTGCTATTGAGAGTATATTGCACCCGGAAACCAAGAAAGACAAATATAGAGAGATTGCAGAACGAATAAGGGGCATGTTGTATTGTGAGAGATGGAAAATATATCACAAGAAAGCACATACGGGCAGAAGGGATAGATATTCAATCTATCAAGACCTTGCAGATAAACTTGCAAAAAGCCTTGATTTTAGTTAAAATGTTTTTACAATAAAACTCTAAACTCCAAATGCTAGAACAAGCCCCCCTGCTTCAGGCATTATTACCAGTAATAATGTACAGCTTCTCGGGGGGGCGTTTTTTATAAAAGTTTGTTTCTTACTTTACAAACAGTTTCGGCGGTATGTAAATCGAGAAATATATCATTTATGCTGGTGTATTTTTTGCAGTTATTAGATTTGATGACAATTTCTAATTTGTTATTGGTTATATTAATACCTTCAATGTGCCAATCCTCTTTGCTGACCTCCCAACCATTATTAATCCACCAATCATAATCTTCTTGAATGTAAAAAACTTTATCCCCAATTTTCATTTTAACAATCCCATGTTATTTTTAAGTTCACGATGATAACCATAAATAATACCGTCGACATCTTTAACATAAACATCCATGCCGTAAGGTAAAATTTCCAAAAGTTCGTTTAAATTTTTTTCAAATTTTATTTTCGAACATTTTTCAATCATTGTTAAAGGCGGTAAACCTGTTTCGAGATATTGACCGATATAAAAAGTGTACATAATCCCTCCTATATAACGAGTTTTTGAGCTTCTTGGATATACCAATCATAATTGATATTATCCCATTTAAAGGTTTCAATATCGTTAACAACCGCAACTTTATAGCCGGCTGCCAACCCTGTAACGCGTTCTTCATATTTTGACTTATTTTTCGTACAAACTCTTTCATCCCATTCACCCCCTGTTTCAGCCATAATCCTGTTATATTCCGCTTCGCTGACACCATTCCGGCGCTTATAAGCTCCTACAGGTCCGGCAGGTGCCATACGTTTGCTAAGATATTCGCCCTCTTTGCTGATATAATACCGGGTATTTTTTTGCACCGGTGTATCACCCCAGAAAAGCTGTGCGCCACCTCTGGCTTTTGCAGAACAGCAAAAGTCATAAGGATTATAAGACGTTTTAACAAAGGTTTCAATGTCTATACCGCTTATCATGTTTGCAACGGCCGCACGGACACTAACAACGTTTGAAAAATCTTTGTGCCATGCTGGAGGTTGAGCCGATGCTATATCCTCAAAATAATTCTCCGCGCTTGGTGTCCAGTAAGCCCCTTTAAGCTTAAATTTACCGTTCGTACCGACAGCAATGTAATTATTTACATCCCTGATATACATACGGTCGTATCTAGCTTCTTCGAGCTGCAAACCTGTCAGTTCCTGCCAACGGTTGCAAACGTCTACAGACTGTTGATAATTATCTTTGTGTATATAATATGTTATACCGTCAGTATTTGCTTGTATAACCTGCAACGTCGGCACATCCAGCAAACGCTCTAAAAGCATAGAGAGCATGAGTTGACCGTTGACAGTGATTGACATTGTAAATTTAGGATCGTAAAAAACGCTGAAAACACTATTTGACTTGCCGTAAGCACCGTTAAGCGCAAGCTTAATAGCATTAGCCTCCGTGCATTTTTTACCTTTTTCTTTTTGCCATTTTTTACGCTCTTTTTTCAAATCACCGTAAATATCTGCAAACCTGGTCCCTAAATGCTCCGGGTGCAGCTTATTAACAATAGCGATTGAAGGGTACAGTGAGCTGACATCGACATCGACAATCCACCAATCAGCAGACGCTTGAATGCGCTTCTTTTCAACAGAGCCGTGGATACCGCCCGTGCCGTAATGATACTCCACACCGCCTACAGTTGTTGTTAAATCTGTAAACACCCCCTTGCTTTTGATGGTGGCAATGGAATCTTCACTTGCTGCATTAAGCTCATCGCTTTTAAGAATTTGAGCATACATATAATCGTAAATGTGCTTAAATTCGGGTTTTTCAAGCTTCACATAAGGAAAAATAACATCTTTCAACGCTACAGACGTTCGAGGTGTTTGACGCATTTTACGGCGACCGGTAGACATATCATAGCAAACCTCATCACCTAAACGCTGGATAATAGTCTGCTCGCCGATTTTCGTATCATTCCAGTTATAAACATCGACACCGAATTGTTCTTCAAGCCCTTGTCTGAACTCAATAGCATGATAAGCGTATTTAGCAAAACGCTTGGTTTCCTGTACGTCATGCATATTGTAAGGGATAAGCAAGGTTTCAATCTGCTCTTTGGTAAGCACGGTTCCGTCTTTAATAGGCATATCCTGAACGAACGGCGCACGCATGTTTATCTGTAAAGCTTTCAACGATGTGGCCTTAGCTTTATTGTCAAAATGGTGCATTTTGAACAAATCCACTTGCGGTGCAAAACGATCAGAAGCCCATATGATATGACCGAATTTGCTCTCGGCGTTAATAATGTCAGAAGCCTTTGCATAAAGCTGCTGATAGGTTGCCGAGGGATTATTCCAAAGAAAATGGATAACAGGATAGTCGAAGTTAATGTTATTAAAGCCTATCATAGGCGTTTGGGTTGCTGCAAGTTCTCTAAAAAATGCTAAAAGCTGCTTGCGGTCGTCACGAAATTCGGAGATTTCCCAAACTGAACGGACATCAGAATTTAACAATTTCATAGACAGCGTAAAGCAATTTGGGAAAGTCTCAATATCGTAAACTATAGCGTTTGTAAAGTTAAGAGGCATTTTACCACCATTCAAAAATACGTCCGTAAATTGGTAAAACCATAGCTTGCACAATTATCCAAGCTATAAAACCATGTTCTTTTTTACAATGTGCAATACCTTGAAGAAGAGCAATGACAAACCAGAAAACAGCGGCATAAATAACAATCCTATCCATTTTAATCTTCTTTCATTGCATTTAGTAAATTAAAAGGTTTTTCTTGTAAAACTGGATAAAGAAAATTTGTTAAAACTTCAACAATTCTTTCTTCTTCATCATTTTTATTCAAATAACCATTTCGATAACAAATGTGAAGTATTTCATGCAGTAAAACATTTTCTTGTACCTGTAAAGGCATGCTTTTATTTATAAAAATTTTAGCCTCAGCAAATTTTGCTTTTCCCATGTTATCGTCACAATATTCACCGTCAATCATTTTAATTTCATAATCAATGCCGGCAATGTTTAAAACTTTTTTAGACATTTTAATTCTCCACATGATGATAACTGCCTTTAGCAGTTTTCTGCCATACCCGAGCTTTATTTTTTTGATGTTTATTGTAAACCTGTTTGTAAAAAACATCATTGTAATGAGTTACATCATTTAATAACCCTAAAGTAATAATTTTTCCAGTAATTGAATGCCAACGTGCAAGACCGCAACAAACGATAAAAACATCAGCTAATTCTTTCCCAGAATCTTCAACAGTTACAGCCTCTCTCCATTCTGTAAGTTCTTCTTCAAGTTTCAAAAGTTGACCATTAAGTGTAGCTGTTGGAAAACAATTTAAATGCCATTCAGTAATTTCTGTAGCTAATTCAATCCATTTCTTTTTGTTCATTTTTTAAACCTTTTAATATTTCTGGACGTATATAAAATTTATAAATGCAATCAGCATTCGCAGCAATTTCATCAGTTGTAAAAATTTTTAAATCGACAAGCGTTGTAATTAATGTCATAAGAATTACATAATTATGTAAGTCTCCATATTTCAAATCTTTAAAATCTTCAGGTAATACCATAAATATCTCCTAATTTTAATAAATTGACAGACTTTTACCGGTCTGTCGGCGGTTGTCAACATCAATACGGGACCCTATCCTGTATCAGACTGTTAAACGGTTGAGCGGGCTGCTGTCCAGCAGGTGCCATAGGCATACCCATAGGAGCCTGCGGCTGTTGCGGCATCGACATACCCTGAGCGTTGTTAACAAAGTCATAAGCCGGTGCAGGCATTGGTACTGCCAACTGTTGCGGCATTGCAGGTGCAGCAGGTGCCATAGGCATACCCATAGGAGCCTGCGGCATAGGCATTGGTGCTGTCCCGGGTGCTGAACTAATAGGTGCTGCGGATGCCCCAGCCGGGACAGCAGGCGCCTGACCACCAAACAACTTCATCGGGTCAGCGTTTATTGAACCTTTAATTGCCTGACCGTATCCAACAAGTTCATAAGCATTCGGATTCCAGTAAATGCCACCATCTTTTTCGGTATGTACAGTTAAATTGACACTTGCAACAACATAATCACCAGTTTTAACCTCTCCTGCTTCAACTTTACGATAAGCACCGTTTTCAAATTTGTAAGTTGAAGGACAAAAAGCTGATGTACGAATTTTAATGATATAACACCCTTTATAACCATCACGAGTATTATACGGTACGTTTGACCCCTGCGGACAAGCGGGGCTATCTCCGTTAATAATTTTCCAAGCAAATCTTGTCATTTGAAGTTGCTCAGGATTCGCATTTGCATATTGCGGATAAATTTTTGCAACTTCCTGAATAATATACGGCCAAACATTTTGCATAAACTCATTTTTAGGAATTGCGAGGTCGATACGATGTTCTTTGATAGGCTGACCGTTTTTATCTACTTTAGGCTGTTTGCTATAAAAATCGCTAGCCTGTTCAAATTTATTAGGGTCTCCGCCAACAATACGTCCGGCAGGGAGTTTAAAACATTCCAATGTCATTTCTTTTCTCCAAAATATTTTTCTGCAATTTTACTTTCATCAACTGCAACGAGTTTCAAACCGTTATCCGGTCTATAAGTGCATTCGGCTACAAAATCCTCTGGCACGCCAGCTTTTTTAGCTTGTGCAGGTGTCATAAGCTTTTCAACACGGATGTCAATACCTGTCATTGCTTTAATAAAATCAGCATTGATATTTTTATTCCACGTTGTCTGACCTAAAGCCGGGACGATTGAATAACCTTTAACACCATTGCCTTCTGACAATCTGTGCTTTGCTAAATCCTCATAAGCGTCATAAGATTGTTTTAAGACTTCTTGAGCACGTTTGAGGTTTGTTAGCATCCATGACAAGCGTTCGTTGCTTATTTCACTATCAAAAGCTAATTCTGCAACATCCACAGCATTCATAGTCGCTATTTGAACCGCAGGGCATTGAGAGAGCGACTGGCATTTATAGCATTGTGCGCCGCTGCAAACTGTTGGTGAGGGGTTGGCAAGAGTTTGAATTAACTTGTCATGCAGTTGCATCAACTCATTGTAGCTTACCTGCCACTCTCTCATACTCCCTTGTGGATGATACGGTCGGGGTTGAAAAATTTTGAACACTATCAGATTCGGATAATAACCTTTATGTTGTTTGCAAAATCCAATCGCATGACTGATTAATGTCCAATTCATTTTCGGTTCGATAATTCGCCAACCGTATTTCAAATCCGCAATGGTTAAAACATCGTTAACACATTTAATGCAATCAGCACGCCCGCGAATTTCCCATCCGTTACCAGAATGAGAAGTATCTACTTCAACTTTAGCACTATCGCAACTGATAAACTTGAAATAAGTCTGACAATTTTCGACCATTTCATCGGTTATAAATAAACCGTTCATTGCCGATTGTCCGATTAATGTTTCCGGGCTGATACCACCCGCAACCTGCTTGGCAAGCCAATGGACGGCGTTGCCTTCGTCGGTCAATTCGGTTGAAGGGTCAAAAGGCTGTACGCTGCCTAAAGATTTATAACCGTTGCAGGCCATAAAACGCAGAAGTTCTGTTGCAGTTAATGATAACATAAATTACAAACCTTTTTTAACCAATTCGTTAATTACATAACTAAGAGCCTGTGCGTTACCTCTCAATTCAGCAGCTCCCTGATAAAAAGTGCCGAAAGTGGCATTAACACCGGCAATTACATTCTGCATAAAGTTGGCATCAAGCACTTTCATCTGCAAACCGTTACGCAACTGTTCAAACATTCTGTTATAAAGAGCTTCCGGGTCTTCTGCTACAGGTGCAGCCTGCGGTATTACCGGCTCAACAGGTGCGGTAGCATTATTAACAAAGTCATAAGCAGGTGCTACTGGAGCTGCTGAAGCTTGCGGTACGATTGGCTCAGCAGGTGCCTGCGGTGCTACTGATGCATAAGGTATTACAGACTCTACTGACGTTACAGGTGCTACAGGTGCAGGTTTTTCAACCGGGCTCAACGCAATAGGTGCTAACAACTCAACTTTAACACGATTATATTCTTCATCGGTGATACCACGACGACGCTGCCAAACACCTTTAGCGGTCATCTGATGATTTGAGCTGTGGATTCTCTCATCCCACGGTAGTCCTTCTTTGTCCAGCGTCAAAACATTATTAACTGATTCAACCGGTTCAGTCTGTTCGACTGATACCGTCGGCTCATCAGTCAAAACTTTTGCAATTTTCAACAGCTCATCGGCTGTCAATCCTTTAAGTGTAATTTCCATTTTATTTCCTTACAGTAAATGTTGACATTTAACAATAACCGTTTTACATTATTGTCAAACAGATTGCAAGAGGAAAAATTAAAAATGTCGAAAATTGTTATAAAAAGTGATGATTTATATAGATTTTCAAAGCTTGTGGATGACGGAGAATATATAAGAATAGAGATTAAAGACCATAAAGCTTTTATGATTGCAAGCAATGAAATTATAGCTTGTGTAAAATATTTCGGCGATTCGTTTGGTACAAATGAAATTGTGTACATTAAAGTTGACGCAACGTTCAAAGAAAGAATGGAATTTGAATCAAAACTTTTAACGCCTGTAACGCTGGAAACCGTACCGGAATTTGGGCTTGCAACGTTAAAAACAGATAAAGACATTTCCGAATCGCTTGTATATCTCGATGAAACTTTTTATGACGACTGGCGCTCTTGGTTTATCGAATCGTCAGAAAATAAAGGATTCATGTTTTGGGACACTTATCAGGTGCTTAAATTATTTGAAAGCAGTCCGTCAGGACAGATAACGTTCCCTGCGGTTATAAACAGCTCCAAACCTGTCTTATTGAGAGATGTTACCGATTCGGACTGGCTTGGGGTGTTTATACCTACCGCGAAAGATGATAAAAAAGCTAAAGCTGCTGAATTGCCGGAGTGGTTGAAATGAGTGTAATGACTGCTGACGAACTTAAAACTCATATAATAGGTTATTTGAGATTTAAAAGACAAATTAAGCTTTGTGCGACTGAAGTTAATTTTGCTGATATAATAGCTTACGATTCTTCGAGAAATAAACTTATTGAAATTGAAACAAAAGTATCCAAACAAGACTTTTTGAATGATTTTAACAAACCTAAACATAAAAGAAACAATCGTAGAGCAAATTTATTTTATTTCGGAGTTACGCACGATATTAAAGATTTTGTCTGTAAATATTTATCAGAGCATAATTCTCCTTACGGAGTAATTTCATATGATGAATTTGCTTACGAACACGATTTAATAACGCAAAGAATCGGTGTTTACAGAAGAGCAGATTTATTAAATAATGACGACAATAAACTTATAAAAGAAGATTTGATAAACAGAATGGCGTCTGAAATTTACGGGTTAAGATCTAAACTTTATATTGTTAAACGTAAAAAACCTAAAGAAAAAATGACGCGTGAATCTTTAGAAAAATTTTTAGAGAATTTTAAAGGGTAATAAAATGACTGATAGATTAAAATTTAGAGTTTGGGATAAATACTTTGAACGTTATTGGACAGATGAACAGGTTAAAAATAACATACAATGGCTTTTATATCCTGACAACGAAAATATTGAAAATGTTATAATCGAACAATGCACCGGACTAAAGGACAAAAGTGGTAAACTAATCTTTGAGGGCGATGTTGTAATCTATGAAGTATATGTTAGTGATTGGAGCGATAAAAAAAGAAAAGGATTCGGTGTCATCTATTATGATGAAGAACAGCATGCTTTAGGATTGAAAAGTATTAAACGAACTGTCGCATCTAGTTTTGGCCTAAACAAACTTATTTCAGATATTGAAATCGTTGGTAACATTCACGAAAACCCGGAGTTCTTAAATGCCGATAACGCTTAGAGATTATCAACAGAACGTTGTCGACAGAGTTTATAACAGTTGGCAGAACGGGAATCGCAATGTATGTGCGGTGTTGTCAACAGGCGGTGGTAAGACTCAGATATTTGCCTCAATAGTTGCAGACTTTACAAAACAAAATAGACATTGTGCGATTGTTGCACATCGAAACGAGTTAGTATCTCAAGCATCTTGTACACTTGCTCAGTGGAATATTAAACATCGTATAATCGCTTCTAATAGCACTATCGCACAAATAACTCGTAAACACCGTGCTAAGTTCGGTAAATCGTTTGTATCACCGACAGAGCTTACAGCGGTCATTGGTGTTGATACACTTATTAGCCGTTACGAATCGTTGAAAGCTTGGGCGGAACAAATAAGTTTATGGGTTCAGGATGAAAATCAACATCTTTTGATAAATAATAAATGGGGTAAAGCTATCGGTATGTTTAAAAATGCTTATGGTTTGGGTGTTACAGCTACCCCATGTCGTGCGGATGGTCAAGGAATTGGTAGTATTGCTGATGGTTTTATGGATGATATGGTCATCGGGCCAACAATGCGTTCTTTAATTGACCGAGGATTTTTAGCGGATTATGAAATTCTTTGCCCTAAATCTGACTTGAAAGTCGACGATTCGCAATTATCCGCAAACGGCGATTGGTCAAATCAAACACTTCGCAAAGCCGCTAAAAAATCTAAAATTGTCGGTGATGTTGTGCAAAATTATATCAAATATGCTTTCAATCGTAAAGCTATTGTATTTGCCACCGATGTTGAAACCGCTAATGAAATTTCAAAAGATTTTAACGAACATGGAATAAAAGCGGTATCGTTGAATGGAACTTCACAAGCATCGTATCGTGAACAGTCGTTAGAATTGTTTTACGCTGGTGATATTAAAGTACTTGTCAACGTTGACCTCTTCGACGAAGGGTTTTCGGTCGATGATTGCGATGTGGTTATTATGGCACGTCCTACCGCTTCTCTCGGTAAATACCTACAAATTTGCGGGCGTGCTTTACGTCCTGCACCAAACAAAACAGCTCTCATTATTGACCACGTTAGCAACGTTGTCCGACACGGGTTGCCTGATATGCCTAGAGAGTGGTCGCTGGACCGTCGACAAAAAAAAGCTAAATTAACTAAAGACCCGGACGAAATAGAACTTACGGTTTGTAAAAAATGTCTTAAACCTTATGAAAAATTTAGAACTCAATGCCCTTATTGCGGGGCTGAGCCAGCTTTACCAGAACCACGTTCTCGCAGTATTGAAATGGTTGAAGGTGATTTAATATTGCTTGACCGTGCAGCACTGGAACGTATGCGTCGCGGAACGATGTTAGAAGCTCCAGGAAGTATTGCCGAGAGAGTTGCCAGAGTTGCCGGTCCGATAGCCGCAAAAAGTGTTGCAAATCGACAAATAGAGAAAATAGAAGCGCAAGGGGAATTAAAAGAGGCAATAGCTCAATGGGCCGCAATCGAACGCTCTAGAGGGTTCAACGACAGAGAGATTTATAGGCGTTTTTATCTGTCAACAGGTATGGACGTGTTGACAGCGTTGGACGGGTCGAGAAGCCGTCAAGATTATTTAACAACAGCAGAAAGAGTTAGGGGGTGGTATAAATGATACTGAGAGATTTTATTGAAGAACATAATTTTGATAATGAAATAGATATTTTTAATTTTTTTATAAACGATGAAATTATCAGTTTTGTAAAAACATTAAGTATAAATTCTAATATTAAATTATGTAGTATTGTTTTATTACATGATAATTTTGAAGTAACTATAAGGTTTAAAATTTGTAAATCATCTGACAAAGATGTTATAACAGCGTTAAATTGAGAGGTGGACAATGAAAGCGAGTAATGTTGATAAACAAAAACAGTTACATCTTTCGTTAGATGATAAAATTAAACAAAGTAAGATGCTAATCATGGATTGGTATTTTCAATTCAAAGGACAAGTTTACGTTGCTTTTAGTGGTGGTAAAGACAGCACGGTTTTATTGCATCTCGTCCGTTCAATGTTTCCTGAAGTGCCGGCGGTTTTTTGTGATACAGGATTGGAATATCCTGACATTAGAAACTTTGCTTTATCTCAAGAAAATGTTGTCGCTGTTAAACCTAAATTGACTTTTAAGCAAGTAATTGAAAAATACGGTTATCCAGTGATTAGCAAAGAACAAAGTCAATATATATCACAATATAGAAATGCTAAAAGTGAAAAAACAAAACAAACACGCTGGTATGGTAACAAATATGGTCAAGGTAAAATATCAGAATGTTGGAAGTATCTTGTAAATGCTGATTTCAAAATATCCGACCAATGTTGCAACATTATGAAAAAACAACCAAGCAAAAAATACGAAAAAGAAACGGGAAGAAAGCCGTTTATAGGCACTATGGCAACCGAAAGCTCACATAGAATGACTTTATACCTTAAAGGTGAATGTAACGCTTTTAGAGCTAAAAGACCAGTAAGCAAACCTATAATTTTTTGGACTGATGAAGATATTTGGGAATACATAAAACGTTATAACGTACCTTATAGTCCTGTTTACGATAAAGGATTTGAACGGACAGGGTGCATGTTTTGTATGTACGGATGTCAAAACAAAGGCGACAAACGTTTTGAACTTATGAAACAAAACTATCCTAAAATTTATGAATATTGTATGACCAAGTTAAAAATGAAAGAAGTGTTGGATGTCATAAATAAAAAAGGTGAGGTGGACAATGCGTGAGTCAGCAGTAACATCGCGTGTTCGTTTAGCGGCCGCACAACTCAATACACCTCTCTGGCGCAATAACTGCGGTGGGTTTTACGACGACACCGGACGATTTGTCAGATATGGACTGGGTTCGGAAGCTCAGTTGGCATCCAGCGACTTTATCGGTATCCGTCCGGTGCTTATAACGCCTGATATGGTCGGTCAAGTGTTGGGAGTGTTTACAGCCGTTGAAATGAAAGCTGAAAACTGGCATTTTAACAAAAATGATAAACACCTCTTGCAACAAAAACAATTTATTGATATTGTTAAACAGTATGGGGGGTTGGCAGGGTTTGCAACCAGTGTTGATGATTTTTACAGGATTATAAAATATGCCAACAACAAATAAGATGAAAGAACAAGGAGAAATTACCCGGAAAGCAATTCTTGAAACGGGCTTGAAACTTTGGCCGAACGTTACACCTACAAGTATTGCCGATGCTTTAAATATTTCTCACGGAACGGTAATTTATCATTTCCCGGATGTTAAAAATGCCGTGGCGGAATATGCTGTTGAAACCGGAAACAGCCGAATAATTGTCCAGTTGCTTGCTATGAAACACCGGTCAGTTAAAGATATGCCGGCCGCCGAGCGCATGAAACATTTTACAGCCATATAATTTCCGGTCTACCTGTAAATCCGCGCATCCATATAAACCATGCGTAACAGACCGTGCTGCTCTCTTTGGACGGGAAAAGTCCGTTTTTGCTTGAGGGGATTCTTTCGCTGAAAACGCAAACATAACGAGGTGGGAAAGAATTAAAAAATTCTCTGCGCTTTGCGGATTCTAAAAACCTTATGTTTAGGAAATGACAGGCAACCGGCGCAAGTTCTATCGACCGTTTAACGCACTCTAAGGCATGAGAATATGGCGGATTTGTAATTATAGCATCAAACGGCAGGGAATCATAGGGTGTAGGTCTAAGAAAATCTACACCTCCAATCCCATATTCACGGTCGATAAGGTCAGTTGACAGCACTTTATGACCGAAAGTAATGAGAGCTTCTGAAAGGTGCCCTCGGCCGCAACAAGGTTCCCAGATATATTTCCCGCCATTTTCCCAGCCTAAAACACGCAACAAGGGCGGGATAGCCGAAGGATGCGTTGCGTAGAAGTCATGCTCTTCGCGTTCTTCACTCTCTTTACGACGTAAGCCGTGCATATTACCGGTCAATTTATAATCCTCTCAATATTATCGGATTCCATGGCTGTAAATTGATAAACGTCTTTACCTTTAATAAAATAAAACGTTACCAGATTACCGTTCTTTTCAATATCATAAAGATACGGTCGCTCCAGTAACGCTAAAAGCTGTTTATAAATTTTACGGCTTATCCACATTTATTAATACCTCATATTTCAGTCAGAGTGAGGGACTTTCACCCTCACACGCCCTATCGACTACTTCTCGTACCTCCCGGGAAGGTTTTCGTTGCGAACTACACTTGAGCAGGTTGCAATACTTCAACACGTCTATTGACCATAGTGCACTGTATACTTGCGAGTACTGATACAGCCCGCGCGTCTATCTTCCGCCATCTGACTGCTAACAAATTATAACAGCTTATAATAGTTGTCAACACATTTTTACACACATTAACACAAAAATATACTTGACAGCGCATATAAGCGGTTGTAGGGTGTTGTTATCTTATTATTTACGAGGTGAAATATGGATAAAAAAACATTAAATCTTACAGAGTTAGCCAAATATATTGGTGTTGGTAGAAAAACTCTCTATACCATGATACAGGACGGTCGATTCCCCGTTCAACCGATTAAAGGTTTAGAACCCAAACGTTGGAGTGTTGAAAAAGTTAACGAATGGATAGAGAGTAAAGAGAATGATAACAATTAACGAACTTTTTTCCGGCATCGGTGCTCAAGTTGCCGCTTTCAAACGTCTTAATATACCTTACAAAGTCATAGGTATTTCAGAAATCGATAAATATGCTATACAATCTTACGAAGCTATCAACGGTCCTACGCGCAATTACGGTGATATAACACAAATTGAGCGGTTGGATTATGCGGATTTGTGGACATACTCGAGTCCATGCCAGGATTTTTCAACGGCCGGAAAACAAAAAGGTATTTACAACGCTGATGGCAGTTTAACACGTTCAGGATTGTTAAAACACGTTGAAAGATTGCTTGAAATATCGGTAGCGTTGGGAAATCAACCTAAATATTTGCTTATGGAAAACGTTAAAGGTTTGGTGAGTAAAAAATTCAAACCTGATTTTCTTAAATGGTTAGATAAGTTGGAACAGTTAGGATATAATAACTATTGGCAAATTTTGAACGCTAAGGACTATGGTATCCCTCAAAATAGAGAGCGTGTTTTTGTTGTTAGCATCCGTAAAGATATTGATACTAAAGGTTACAAATTTCCCTTGCCTGTACCACTTAAATTAAAGCTTAAAGATATGCTCGAACCTTGGGTGGACGTAAAGTATTATTTGAGTGCGGATAAGGTTGAGAAATTTTTACAGAACGGTAATACAAATCCATCAGGAAAAGGAATGAATGGAAATGTTTGTACTGGAGATATTTGCAACACCTTGACGACAAATAAAGGTGAGGGGTTAAAGATAAAAGAAGTTAGCAACACCATTCGTTGTGGTGGTGGTAGCTTGGACGGTAAACATACATGGGATGTTGTGGTAGAGCCACAAGTGTTAACACCTAAAAGAACAGAATATGGAAAACAAATTAGAAAAGATTATGAATCTGGTTTAATCTCAGAAAGCCGTCATAATATGACATCAATGGAACCAAGAAAAGATGGTATAAGCAATACATTGACAAGCGTTCAGAAAGATAATTATGTTGTTGAACCTATGGCTTATGACGAACAAAATGGATATATAAGAAAAGATGGTTGTGTAGGAACTTTAACAACTGATGGAAATAGTCCAAAGCATAATAACAGGGTAATTGAGCCTAAAGTTATCCAACTTGGCAACATTGTCAACACCGGTAACTGGGATAATCCGCAAAGAGGGCGAATCTATTCGCCCTCTGGGATTAGCCCCGCTCTCAATACGGTAGGTGGTGGCGGGTTAGAACCTAAAATTTTAGAAGAAGGTATCGGTTACCATCCTTTTAACAAAAGAGAATTTAGAGGATTTAATCCTAATTATTCGGTAACTTTGTTAGCAACAGACTATAAAAATACATGTTGTTATAGTAATGGTTACCGTATCCGTAAACTAACCCCGAAAGAATGCTGGCGTCTTATGGGCTTTACGGACATTGAATTTGAATGCGCTCAAATATCAGGTGTCAGCAACAGTAGATTGTACCAACAAGCGGGAAATTCAATCGTGGTAGATGTATTAGTCGCTATCTTTAAGGAGCTGCTGAAATGACAGACCTTAACCTTGCAACGGCTTATATTACCTCTCTGACCGGCAGCCCTGATACGTCCTGTTTTTGGCTGCTGATAGACGAACATAACAAGAAAAACCCGCCGGTTGTTATTAACGATTCGCTTGACAACTGTCATCAGGCCTTAAAATTTTATAACGATTCCGGTTATGGGGTTTTTATAGCTATTAACGCTATTCGCTCCGGCTGTCCCAGAACACTTGAAAATGTTGAACATATCTGGACGCAGGTGGTCGATATTGACGACCCATTACAAATGCAAGACAGTTATAACAGAGCTGTGCAATCGGCTTGTCCGCCGCATTTTGCCGTTCAAACATCACCCGGACATATTCACCTTTACTGGCTTGTAGAGCCTTATACCGGTAACGACTTTTTCAAACTTCAACAGCAAAAGCTCAATCAGCTTTATAACGGTGATACAAATGTTACCGACGCCACGAGGGTTATGCGCGTTCCCGGATTTAACCACTGTAAAGGCACACTGCAACTTGTAACTTGCTGGGGGATTCATAACGGTCAGCGGTACACAACGCAGCAAATGCAGGATTATCTCTCTGCCGTTAATATTGTTGAACACAGCTCCGGGCTGCGCAAAGAGCTTGGCAATGAAATGTTGCAAGCGCCGAATCTCGAATTGCTGTTAAAAGCTTTATATGAGATTAATCCAAACGACCTTACAAGGGACGAATGGCTGTCTATCAGCGCATCATTCAAACAAGCCGGGTGGTCGTTAATGGCTGATAACGACCTTTACAATGAATGGCTTAAATGGTGTTCAAATTATGCAACCGACAACCCTGACGAAAATAAAATTCTTTGGAACTCATTAAAAGAAACACAGGTCGGTTGGAAAAATTTGCTTAAAAAAGCTGAAAACACTCAACCTATTGCTTATTTCGGCGAACGGACAGAAGAAGACGAAAAAGAGATTGAAGTTTTAGGTGATGTGCTTGATGAGCGCGGTAAAAAAGTATGGTTTAAGAACTGTTACTTTGTTGAAAGCGAAGGACGTATTTTTACCTCCAGCGGCAGATTTATGAACCAAATACAATTTAACGGCCGGTATGGCGGTAAAGAGTTTACAATTAAAAGTGCCGGTCAAAAGCTCACAGATAACCCGTGGAAAGCGGCTTTAAGTGGTGTTGACTGGTCTATACCGAAAGTCGACCATTGCCGTTTTCTGCCTCAGGAGCCGACTTTTTCAATCATCATGGACGATTTAGGCCGTAAAGGATTAAATACCTATATCCCGGCAAAAATTAAGTCCGTGCAGGGTGATGTCAGCAAATGGAAGGATTACCTGTCGAGAGTGTTTAACACGCCGGAAGACGTTAAAATCTTTGAAGACTACATCGCACATTGTATAAAATATCCGGGTTATAAAATCCCTTGGTCCATTTTGTTACAATCGACCAAAGGCGTCGGAAAGCAGATGATAGGCGACGTGCTTAAACATTCCATCGGTGAATTATACACTTATCAGCCAGACGCTGAAGAACTTGTGAGCGGTGTTAGTCAGTTTAACGGCTGGATGCGCAACAAGCTCATGATATTAGTTGACGAAGTGCGTGTCGGCGACCGCAACGAGCTTATGAACGGGCTTAAAACAATTATCACCGACCGAAGAATTGCTGTAGAATCCAAAGGCGTTGATCAGCAAATGGAAGACAATGTTGCTAACTGGATATTTTTTAGTAACTTCAAAGATGCCTTCCCGATTGATGAAAATGAGCGTCGGTATTGCATTTTTTACAGCAAGTTGCAATCAGCTTTGCAGTTGGAAGAAGCCGGGATGGATAAAGCTTATTTCGATTCGATGTATGACTGGCTCGAGTGCGAACAGGGTTTTGAAAAAATCGCATGGTATTATCTTCATTATCCGGTTGAAAAAGGCTCTCTGCCGCACAGAGCGCCGCACACATCAAGCTATGAAGAAGTGTTAAGAATAGGCAGAAGCCCGTTGAGGGTTATTCTTGACGATAAAATTGAAACTGAAGAGCGTGGATTCCGCGGCGGGTATGTCAGCTTTGTGATGTTCCAAAAAGCCGTTGCAGACAGTTCTATGCGCACTAAACCCGCCGAGCATACATTGAAAGCTATTCTTGAAGGAAGGGGTTATCACGAGCTTGGACGGACGATAAAACCTATCCCGGGTGAAGATTTAACACATCCGAGTTTGATATTCGGTTTAAAGGGCAAAAGTATTGATGGATATGAAGATGCGCAAGGATAAAATAATATAAATAAAAACCCCTCTAGGTGGATTCGAAAGACCTAAAGGGGTTAAGCGCGCTTTATAATTTATATATTAACTTAAATTATTTAAAATGTCAACTCATTTTCCATTGTTTGATACGTTTCCATTTTGTCGAACATTCTTTTCGTCCGTTATCATATCTAAAGCCTGTTTTTTCATAGATATTAACATGTTTAGGTAAAATTTTAGGCTGGTAACATTCTTTAGGTTGATAATCATTTTCGGATATTTTTTTTGCCAAAGCTATATCCTCTTCTGTTATAGATTTTATATGATATTCGATAGTTGTATGATTAAATTTAGCGACGTCCCCCGCAGCAAGTTTCGGTAACTTTTCAATTACACAACATATATAACAATAAATTCTTTTAGGTTTTGTTTGATTACTATAACGCCCTGAAAATACTAATTGAAAGTAATTTTCAACTTTTTTTAATATTTTTTCACATTTTTTTCTTGAATGTTCTTTTCTACATTTCATGGAACAATAATTTTTATCAAAAGATGTTTTCACACCACAATTAAGACATTTCATTTCCCCTCACTTTCGCCGTTTAAGGCTTTATTAATCATATACGCAAGCCCTTCATCTTTGGCAAATTTTACTGCTGGAATACATTGCTTAAGTAAATCTTTAAGCTGGTTAATCTCTTTAGTTAATGACGGAGCTTGAACATTATCAACTTTTCTAGCGTTTAATTTCCCTTTTCGTTCAACCATACCAAAACATTTACGAATCCGTTGCAACATAAACCAAGCTGTTTTTTGAGTAACATCAATATCTCGCGCAAGTTGAAGAGATGAAACACCTTTTTTATGACGGGTTACAAGCCAAATTGCCAAAAACCATTTTTGTAAAGGCACCTTTGTATTATCAAATAAAGTTCTTGTTTTTACATTAAAATATTTTCCAGTATTTGCACAACGATAACGATTATTTTTACATTTATAAACTTTCGATAATGGGTCAAAAGGACTGATAACATACCCATCCCAACGCAATGCTTCCAGATGAATAATACATGATTGTTCATCTGGAAAAGCTTGCATTAGTTCTAATATTGAATTAAAATCTCTATTAATCATTCCAGGCGTTGGCAATAAACCGATTTCAATTAGTGTTTTCATCCCCCAACCCCTCAAAATTCCAAAAACTAATATTATCCTCGCATTCGTCTTTAATTCCCCAAACCGGAAAATGACACCAAGTATTATCTTTCAACATAATGGCGATAAATTCATCATCGTTGCGAGGACGCGCTAAAACCCTTGACGACGGGCACCAGCCTATAATATCTTTTCGAATAAATTCCTTGTTAGCTTCCAAGTCATAGAAATTTTCGCAATAACCACTATTCCAATTTTCAAAAATAAACCGGTTGGCCGGAAGTTTCGGAATTGGTTTATTTTTCGGCACTTTATTTGTTTTCATCATTACCACTTTCTCGTTTTTAAGCTCACACAATAGGCATGCGCCTCTTTGTAAGACCGGGCAAAATTTGTCGCAGCCATGAGCCATCCCGTATTTATAACACTCGTTCATCTGTCACCTCTTCAAAAACATTTCTTAAACCTTGGCAGCGTTGACCGTTGTTCCAATAATCCCGATAAGGGTCTTTAATAAATTTGCCGTCTTTCTTGGCTAAAACCGAATAATCAGGCGTTCCAATGTCCATATTGATACAATTAGTGTCCAGCTGTTCAAGCAGCTTAACAAAATCTTTCTGCCACTCAACCGGCATTGATTGCAATATTGAGCGCGGCAACACCAAATATTTAGCATAACTTAAGCCAAACCAAGCATGAATTGGTGCATTTTCGTTATTCATCGACAACCTCCGCACAAACAAAAGTTTGGTCTGTGAAAAAATTTCTAAAAAACTGATGTTCAGTAATAATTAAAATTGATATTACCATTCCAGCAGCAATCCCAATGCAAAACCATGAAAATTTATCAATCATCTAAATTATCCCCAGCTTTTTTTATTGACTTAACAACGCCTTTTGCAAGGTTTGAAGTACCTAGTGTTGCGATAGATAATAAACCGTCTGTTTCATCTTTATGGTCGTCTGTAAGGCTTGACAAATCTTTTCCAAGCTCGCCAAGGCAGCGGATTGGTGTTGAAGCTAAAGTTACTAAACTCTTAAATATACTCATTCCACAATCTCCCAATCATCAGCCAAAAGATATTCATCTTTAATACCATAAATTGGCAATAAGTTCATTCCGTCGTTAACAAAAAATCTTTTAGTCCATGGTTCAAGCTCAAATGTGTTCGGGCTTAAAGATAGACAACGAACTTTCTTACCTTCTCGCATAGCTTTCAAAGCGTCTTCAAATTTCATTTTACACTCTCCATGCAATATCTTTTATTATATCGTCGAGAAAATCTCTCTTACGGCAAAGCCTGTCGACATACTCTCCAAGACTTTCCCAATCGGAAACACATTTAGTCATCTCATTAGGAATAAATTCATTTCCTAATTGTGTTTTATATTTACCGTCAGAATCTAAATAAATAAAACAACGGGAACCCCATATTTTACGTCTAACTTTTTTCCCTTGTTTTAACAATTTTTCAGCACCCTTAAATTTCATCTCAATTACCTCATTATAAAATAAACAATACCTGAACAAGCCCACATTATAAGCAGAATTACGGTTACAATAGCCGTCTCAATCCCTGCAAAATTTCCCATTCAACCCTGTCATTTAGCTTTTCGACCTTTTCGGTAAGTTCAACAAAATGGTCGTAATCGCAAGGGGCTAAAACTTCCATAACCTTAAGTTCATAATCTTCAAAGTCATCATCAAAACAAAGTGCGGGAAACACGGCGTCATTTTCATAAAGACAAAAATACCACCCATTTTTAAGTTTTCCAGTTTTCCAGTCATCCGTCAAGCTCATCGCCCATCTCCTTAAACTCTTCGCTGCAAACAGCTGCCCGCCAATTTGGGTATTCCGTGATGAAAATTCCGTGAATTTTTCCATCCCAGCGTACAGCGTCCACGACATCAACCGAACCATCCTGCCAAATTCTGCTGATTTCGCCATTTTCATTTATATTCGAAATGACAAAATTACCTATTTTTCTGTACGAATAGATTTGTCCGGCCTTAATCATCGTCGGTCATCTCCTCAATTTTCATTTCAGAAAAGACTTCCGGCTCTATGTCGCTAATTCCACCCATCGTTTCCATATACTCTTCTTTTTTTTCGGCACACATTTCATTTAAGTACACCCACTTTTTACACCAATTTTGTAAATGTGTTTTTCTTGGATATGCTTTAGATGAGGAAAATCCAAAATAATAAACATATCCCTTAAAATAAAAACCGATATGATTTTGGTCGCCTAAAATATAGCCATTAACTTTCGGCGCATCCGTATTGTCGTGAATTTTCATCTTGTTTTCTTTCCGAATAGCTGAATCGATAAGTTAAAAAGCTAGCACCGGGCGAACGTATAGACTGTAGTACTTATATCCCCAGTCCAAACCGAAACTGCTGACAAAGTTCGACTCCCACGCGTGGTTGTAACCGTACTCCGACGAAGACCAGTACCAGCTTTTTTTCAACGGCTCGCCGCCTGCTTTGATGAGGGCTTTGTTTACGGCGTCCAAATTTTCGGCAATCGCCATCCACTCGTTTTTTGTCGGTATGCCAATTTTTACGGCGTCATACCAATTCATAGGCTCCGGCTCATCATGCAGCGCCAGCACAATCGTCCGGCCGTTGATAGTGGCGGCGCGAACGCCTACCGGTTTGCCGTTCTTTTTCACAATCATCACTCTGAATTTTGACATTGTTTATTTCCTAATAGTTAAATGGTTAAAATCATAAAGCTAGCACCGGGCGAACGTAGTTACTGTTGTTCTTATCGTTGTAGTACAAACCGTAACTGCCGCTAAGGGTTGAGAACCACGCCCATTTGTAGTCGCCCTCCGACGAAGACCAGTAAGTGCCGCTCAACATCTTGCCGCCAGCGTTTCTTATCATTTTGTTGATAGCACTTAAGTTATCGTAGATAAACTCTAGTTCATGCTTCATCGGCAATCTGCAATAGTGCTCTTCACACCAAACTTTTGCCTCGTACCAGTCCATTTTCTCTGGAGCATCTTCTAACGCAAGGTCAAAATAATGCTGGTTATCAATATAGCAGCGTATGGCGACAGCTTTGCCATCTTTTGTTACCATCTCAATTGTTCCGGCGGTTTTTGCCGGCTCAAAAGCCAAATTATCCTCATAATCCGGTGCATTATTAGTCATTTTTCAACCCCTTCAATTTATCAGACCAATGTTCTATAAGCTCTAAGTCCTCTTTGCGTTGCGGGCTGCTATAATACATGTCATTCCCGCACTCGTGCATATACTCCTGACTTTTGGCCCATTGCAAACCGTTAAGCACCGTTCCCAAACTCTCGACCATAGCACCTCCGGCAGTTTTACAATGCGGTTTGCCTTTAAGCACGCTCGCAACCGCCGCCGGACTGACACCCAGAAACCTCGCAGCCTCCGAAGCCGTTTCAAATGCCTCTGTCCGGCCGCCCTGCAAGTGTAATAGTACGCCGGCGGTCTGTGTAATAGTATCCGGGTCGACCAGCAAGGGCAGCAGGGCCTCTTTGAATGTGTCATGCGTTGTAAGTGTAATAGTATCGCCGAGAGCAGGTCTAAGCCCGGTCAATTTTTTAAGCACCATACGGGTTTGATGTCCGTCTGTGTGTGTAATAGTACAGCTGTAAAATATCAATTTTACCTCCTTTATTTATGCAGCCGGACAGTAAAGCCAAAGCTCTCCGCCTCCGGCAGGTTTTTTGTTGTGTATATAATAGTACCCGAGTCATCCAGTACGTCCCATTTTACAGCCCGTAAACCTTCCAGACTCAAAGCATAAGGCATTATTAACGCTGTCCGGCTCTCGTCTGCATTGTGTAATAGTAAAGCAGAGTCCCGCCTCTCCGGAATTAAAAGCACCGCATCAACGCCGACAAAATTTAAAGCCGTTTTAAAATACCGCTCACTTACCAACAAGTTATTAACTCTCGCAAGCCCGGCGTCATATATTACCCGGTCGAGTTGCCAGCGGCGGCGGGGAGCCGCTTTCATACGTGATAGTACAGCTTGCCAGTCGTTCAGCGGCTCAGGGCTTGCTGGCGGCGTTACAGGCATTTGAAGCCGCCACCAAGGCGAAAGGCAGCTTGTAGCGCTGCCGGCGTCAATGAGCATTATTAACCCGTCAGAGGCGACGAACTCACCCCCGGTCGCCTGATGCACTAATTGAAGCGCGGGGCGGTCATTTAAACGACTTGTAACTTTATCAAGCTCGCACGAGTAAAACATTTTTAATAATCCTTTAAAATTGTTAAACATTCCGTCTTTGACAAATCTTTTAAACAAATAAAATATTCTGTTTCAGCGTCATAATAAGCATTTTGCCGATGAAAGCCGCTATTTGTAGCGATAAGAATCGCCGCAAATATTAAAACCGTTGTAAAATATTTAAACATTTTGGTTATTTCCTTACGTAACCATTAAAAATTTACAATTACGCGGACATTATGTCTAAACGGTTTTTCATCAAAATTTAAACCGGATATTCTGTTAAAATCATAATAAAGCGCGTAATCGTGCCTGGCTTCCGACGCCGACCAATAACAGTCTCTTTTAAGCGGCTCGCCGCCTGCCTGCTCGCATGCGTCATTGATAGCGTCAAAATTTTCACTAATCGCAAACCATTCTTCAATTGACGGGATTGCTTGATATGAAGCGCTAAACCAATTCATAGGCTCCGGCTCATCATGCAGCGCCAGCACAATCGTCCGGCCGTTGATAGTGGCGGCGCGAACGCCTACCGGTTTGCCGTTCTTTTTCACAATTTCAACTTTAAATTTTGTCATCTCATTACCCCTTAAAATTAATTTCAGCA
>OLXR01000131.1_pt1 | contig 45852 bp, 35 predicted proteins | sample 1673941 | NCBI WGS metagenome assembly OLXR01 (sample SAMEA103958134, study PRJEB25191) | human gut metagenome
GGGCAGTACAAAGTTATGGTCGCCAAACGCAGCAACAAATAAAAATGTCGGAGGCACTATTATAAAATTCGGCAAATATAGATTTGACGTCGAAGCAGGTCGCGGACTTCATGTGGCATGGATAATGTTTGGACGCAAAGTAAATCATATACCACTTGGTATTATTCTTGATTTTTATTTATTGACATTGGCATTAGCGATGTTGTTTCGTTTGGTGTTGCTAAGGCTCGTCTCTGTGAAATAGGAGTAATCCGCCGACAGTTCTGAAGTCGCTCTTGTAAAGGTGACGACAATATACGAATTTAATCTCCAAAACTCGACCTTGACAAATCTCTTTCATGAGGTTATAATAAATACACGATTGTTGCGCAACTTTGGTATTTTGGGATATAACAAAAATAAACGGTGCAGTGCCCTCGTGGTGGGTATGGTTGTATCGGATTTGTAAATTATAAGCGTAATAAGTGTGTGTTTAATGTCGGGAGTGCAATGGCTTGGAACAGCACTGCTTGTCGGTGGAAGAATAGGCTGATAAAAAATAGTATTAGTTTTTTGCTACCGAAAAGTCTTGAGCTGTGAAAGCCATTGTAAATACAGGGTTTTCCGTTTATTAGGACATTTATAAAATCAATGATTTTTGCCACTTTGGTGCCCAAATGGTGTCCAGATTTTCTATGACGATATAAAATAATACGGACAGATATAAGAAAAACCATACTATACGAGAGCGAAAGCACTCGTTGCTTTTGCTCTCTTGTCTGCCATATAAGCAGGGGTGGACATACTTGTCAGCGGCGGGTGAAGCCCGTTCATCTCGACCGTTGACGAGTGTGAATGACTCTGCTATTTCGTACAAATGAGGAATGTAATAGAAAAATTTATATATGGGTGCTATAATATTTCTATATAAAGTGACAACTTGGAAGTTAACAAAGGAGTGTGATTGTATGAAAAAGTTAAATCATATTTTAAATATTATTATGGGTGCTTTTTTTGGTGTGCTTATTGGACATGGGATTTATGTAGTGTGGGACTTCAAGACCAACCCTGAGTTGTATGCAATACAATCCGCACCTTGGTACACGAGTATTTTAGCGCATGGAGTATTTACTCTTGTTGTGTTGTTGGTCTGCATTGTGATAAAAGCAATCACTAAACGCAAGCAGAAAGCGGCAGAATGATAAATCCCAGTTTGGTGTGGGTTTGGGATATTCCCAACAATCAAAAATCGCTCTTTCTGTCATAGACGAAAACGAGTGATTTTTACGGAAAGGGTACCCCTTTCCTATGCTTGCTACGGAACTTTTTGCAAAGGAGCGAAAAGGAAAAGATAATCTAAACAGATAGTAGCTTGCCCTAAAATGTTACGCAGTTAAAGGGCGTTTTTTAGGGAAAAGGTATAAACAGATTACCCTATCAGTTTTAGCGCCTGTAATGCCTTTCCTATAAGGATTATTAAAACTCTAATGCGTAACATAAAAGTGTAAAACGATGTTGTCCTAAATTGCCTTTGTAGGTACGATAACATCACCCTGTGCTTCTGTGTATCGCCTTATTTGTGGTGCTAAAATGGTGCCCAACTCTACAAAACCAACTTATACGACGATATGAGAAAATACAAGCGAAAATGGAGAAACTGTTGATAATACAGGCTTTTTCCTCGCTTCAATAAACACTTGCAAGAAGTTATAAGACGATTTTCGTCTATATAATCAATAAAAAATTATTTGGTTCGAAAATCGGTGGCGGATTAAGTAACGTTTTAAATAACGTTGACTATTTTATATAAGTATTGTACATAATTTTTTAAACAACAAGAGATTTGCTTAGCATATAATATAATATAATAATTTTTACGGGGGTGAATTTTCATGAGAAAAAGACTAGCGTTTTTGTTGGTATTGTTGATTGTTTTTCTGCTTTCAGGCTGTTCGACTATTCCCTTAGAAAAGCAAAAGCTTGAAGAATATAAATACGTTGCAATTCAAGAGCTCAATATATATTTGGAAACTAAATTGGCAAATAATTTTTACGATGACGCGGGGCATAATAATTTGGTTTCCATAGTTGAAAATGGTATTGCTGAAATACAAAACGCAGAGAAAAAAACGGCAATAGATTTAATCAAGTCCGAGGCGCAAAGAGACATGGATTTTGTTGGAACTATGAAAATTGAAGGTGAGGTCCGTGGGGCGGGGGCTTTTTACAGTATATCAACAGTATATCAAATGAAAGGGTTGTCTAAACATGATTTGATGTCTATTATATTTTTTAAAGACGGAATAGTTTGGTTGGGGGATTCTTATGATTCAACGACTTGGCGCGATAGTCATTTCGCACCGCAACATGGTTGTCCTGATTTAAGTGACGAAATATCAAATGATATAAGAAGGAATTTTTTTGAATTAAATAAAGAAATATTTTATGATTCTAACGGCAATGCATTGGGCAACTATGAAAATTTATCTATAAATTATTATGGATATTACAATGGCTATTTTGCTGTTGAATTAGATTGTTCATTTATCTCGTATGGAACTAGTATAGAATACTTAATTTTAGATGAAATAATAATACAATATACCGGGCCCTATTTATTATTATTTAAATATGAATAAAAAATTAAAGGAGTACTAGATATGAATAAGACGGCTTTTAGAGGTAGGTTTGTTTCAATTTTGATAATACTGTTATTTGCGTTTATTATTGCAGTATTTATCTATAACAAGAATCCTTTGATGGCAGAAGCAAATGTAATAACTACTGATAATTATAAAATTCGCAGTTCGACATCTATAGAAGATGAATATTCAGAAGATAATGTTATTATTGTTTTACAGGAAACGCATAGTCAATATTCTGGCATATCTTCAGACCTTTTGACTAAATTGGAAAATGTTGGTATTGCCGCGGTAAGCGAGTTAACTGCTCTTCCATATGAATACATCACTGGAAACGGATTAATTGATGAAAATGCTGCTCCAAGTCTTGCGCAATACTATAATGAAAATCCATTTCATCAAATATTAAAAGCAACTCTTAAGGAAAGCGGAAAAGAAAAAGTTTTAAATATTATTTCTGTTATCGATAATTTTCCGGAAGTTCTTTATGTTGGACCGGATATGATAGTGAATAGTGATGCTCTTAGTAATGATGCGTATTTAGCACTTCAATGGTCAGTTACAGGAACAAATAATATTGATTTAATTAATGCTTGGAATTTAACGACTGGAAATAGTGATATCAGAGTTGGCGTTATTGATAGTGGGATTGCTAATCATAGCGACCTGAATGTTAATGTTGTTGAAGGATATGATTTTTATAATAATAACAGTATCACTTCTGATGTGGACGGTGGACATGGAACTCACGTTGCGGGAATAATAGGTGCTGTTGCTAACAACGGAATTGGTGTAACTGGAGTCTCTCCGAATGTATCATTAGTTCCTTTGCAAACGGCATATGACACATCAGGAAGTGGCACTCACCATATTTCTGAATTAATCGAGGCGATTAACTACGCAACAAATAAATGGGGTACTCAGGAGCAGATTTCAGTATTGAATTATAGCATTTCAGGATTTGGTACAAGTCTAAGTATTGCTTTAGCTGCACGTAATTTTCCTGGTTTATTTGTGTGGTCTGCAGGCAATAACAATCAGAATGTTGATATGCTTGCAGATATAGAACAGTTCAAAGCTGATAATATTATTTCCGTTGGTAATTTACTTAGTAATGATACACGGGCTAGTTCGTCTTCTTATGGTAAATACGTTAGTATTTACGCGCCAGGTGGAAACATATTAAGTACCTATCCTTCCGAATTGTGTGCTTTAGGAAATTGTAACAGTAATCATTATTCTAACGGTTATCATTACATGTCAGGCACGTCGATGGCTGCTCCCCATGTGACGGGTGTTGCTGCGCTATTGTTATCACTTGACCCTACTTTAACGGGCAGTGAGCTGAAATCAATAATAATCAATAGCGCCGACAATATAAAAATAGACAAAGGCGTTGTAAAAAAGTTAAATGCGTATGAAGCTGTAAAACAAGTTGGATATACTACAGACATATTCAATACGACTATTTTATCGGACGATGAAATTAAAATTGACGGTTTAAATGTTAATTATGAAGGTGTTTTGAGGATACCGACAATAATTGCCAACAGAAAAGTGACTCAAATTAATTCTGAAGCTTTTTCTCAACAAGAGCGGATTACTGAGATTGTAATTCCGTCTACTGTTGAATCTATTGGAAATGCAGCGTTTTTTAATTGTTCAGGATTGAAAAAAGTCACTTTTGAGGGTTATAGCAATTTAAATTATATTAACGGCTATGCTTTTCAACAATGCTATAATTTGGAAAGTTTAACGATTCCAAGCACTGTAACCAACGTTTCATCCGGGATACTTTCATTTGGGGAGAGATTAACAGTATACACCGATTTAGACAGAGACCCGTCTACTTGGGACAATTATTGGAATTATTCGGATTGGATTAGTATCGAACGTCCTGTAATATGGGGTTGCGAATTATCGGCAGATAAATCATATGTCGTTTCGTTTACTAAAACATCAGCGAGTATTACCAAACCTAATGCCGTAAACGGTATATCTGCCCCTTCCCGTGAAGGATATGTTTTTGGCGGCTGGTATAAAAACGATGATTTTACAGGAACTGCAATTGCGGCCGAAAATATTGCAACAGCAGAGAATAATGTCACCTATTATGCTAAATGGATACCGGATTGCGATGTTGTTTTTGATTTTGACGGCGGAGCAAGTACGAATTATGTAATAAGTATTCCTAATGGCGTTAAGATTGACGAACCTATTGAACAGCCGAATAAGGCAGGATATGTTTTTAAGTATTGGGCTTTGTCTACGAATTTAAATCAAGAGTACAATTGGAACACCGAAATTACAAATAATATTGTGATTGAAGCCGTATGGCAGGAAATCGGAAACAATTATGTTGTAACGTTTGATTTAAACGGAGGGGTCGGGGCGTTTAATACTCAAGTGTTGGTTGCAAACGGTTCGACGGTAAGCAGACCTACTTCCCCGAGCAAGGTTGGATATACGTTTGCAGGGTGGGCGCCGGAAGGACAAGCTTCTTATTATAATTTCAGCACTCCGGTGACGTCAGATATAACGTTAGTGGCTGTTTGGCAGACGACGCAAATATGTACAATTACATTTAATTTAAATGGAGGTTACGGAGATTTCCCTGACATAACGATTAATCGGCTTGAAAAAATAGAAGAACCGTCAGCAAAGCCTGCTAAGGCAGGAAATCATTTCAAATATTGGGCCTTATCGACTGATTTGACTAAAGAGTATAATTGGAATAACCTTGTCAGCGAAAATATAACTCTGATTGCTGTTTGGGAAAATTTTAATCGAGTGGTAAGTTTCAATTCTAATGGGGGAACTGCGGCTCCTGGAACTATTATTCTCAATGTGGGTGATTGTGTAAGTGATTTTGAAAAAATGTTAAACGAAAATCAGCCCGAGAGAACAGGTTATACGTTTGAGTTTTGGGCGACTTCTCCTACTTCAAACGTGGCATATAATTTGGATTTGCCCGTTACAAACAATTTGACGCTGTATGCAATTTGGAGAATCAACACTTATACTGTATCTTTCAATCTTGACGGAGGTTCAGGTTCGTTTCCCAATAAAACAATCAATTACGGTTCAACTGTAAGTAAACCTGCCGCTACTCCGACAAAAGACGGATTCACCTTCAAGTATTGGGCTTTATCGGGACAAACAACGGAATATAATTTCAGCACTCCGGTGACGTCCGATATTACGCTTGTGGCGATTTGGGAACAGGATAGTTGTGTGGCGGAGGGAACCTTAATCACTCTTGCCGACGGAAGTCAAGTGCCTGTCGAAAATCTAACAGGCGGAGAAATGTTGCTTGTTTGGAATCTTTATACAGGCTCGTTTGATATTGCACCCATATTGGTAATAGACAGCGATGCGTTGAAACAGTATGAAGTAATAAAGCTGACTTTTTCGGACGGAACAACAGTTGATGTTATATCCGAACACGGCTTTTTTGACGTTGATTTAAACAAATATGTATATTTGGATAAGTATGCGGAGGAATATATAGGGCATAGGTTTCTTAAACAAAATGAAAACGGAATGGTGCAAGTAACTCTTGTGGATGTTGCCATAACTTTGGAAAATGTCGCAGCATATAGTCCTGTAACATACGGTCATCTCTGTTATTATGTCAATGGAATGCTTTCAATTCCCGGCGGAATAAACGGATTGTTTAATATTTTTGAAGTGGACGCCGAAACGATGAAGTTTGATGCCAAGGCAATGGAAGCAGACGTTGAAATATACGGGCTGTATACATATGAAGAACTTAATTCTATCGTACCCATGCAGGAGATAATGTTTGACGCGGTAAACGGACAGTATCTCAAGGTCGCGATAGGAAAGGGTATTATCACGATTGAGCAAATAAGTGAACTTGTTGAAAGGTACGGTAGGTTGTTCGAGCAAGTCGCTGCCTGACAAAAGTATATAAAAAACATCGCAGTGGTTCTGTGACGATTTGGCAGGTTCAAACAAAAAATTTGTATTTATGTCAATCAAAGAGATTTGCTTTGCAAATCTCTTTTGTTTTGTGCCGGAGAATTTTTTTGAAAATTGACTTGCAATTTATCGGTTCACAGTTTAACAAAAAAGCCAAACAAACCTTTAAGGCAGTTTGGCGGTGGTGTACCCGACAGGAGTCGAACCTGCAACCGATGGCGTCGGAGGCCATTACTCTATCCGATTGAGCTACGGGTACGTATTTTCGGTCGGCTGTTTCCTTGTTTTAACTCGGATTGCGGACACGTTACATTATAGCAAAGCTCGGTCAAATTGTAAAACGATTGAAACCGTTGCGGCGGGCAAAATAATCTTAAAATCGAGAGACGGCGATGCCGCTTTGTCTTTGAGCTCAAATTTTCTTCAATTTTATCCGGGTATGCTTGTCCGACGGTTTGACAAGAAAGAGCTTTTGCATTAAAATAAACCCTATGGCGAAAACGGTTGTCGTCGGAATGAGCGGAGGCGTCGACAGCTCTGTGGCGGCTCTTTTGCTCAAACGGCAGGGCTACAATACAATAGGGCTTTTCATGAAAAACTGGGAGGAAACCGATATGAACGGCTGCTGCACGGCGGAGAGTGATTTCGAGGACGTGCGGCGGGTGTGCGACAGAATCGGCATTCCTTACTTTACCGTCAATTTTTCGCGTCAGTATTACGACAGGGTTTTCGCTTATTTTCTCGACGAATATTCACGCGGACGCACACCCAATCCCGACGTATTGTGCAACAGGGAAATCAAATTCGGTCCCTTTCTCGACAAGGCGAAGGAAATCGGGGCTGATTTTATCGCTACCGGACATTACTGCGGCATTTCCCACGTGGACGGCGTTCACAGGCTGCTCAAAGCTGCCGACTCGGGCAAGGACCAGACCTATTTCCTCAACAATCTTTCGCAGAAACAGCTTGCGGACGTTTTGTTTCCGTTAGGCAGTCTCGATAAAAAAGAAGTGAGGCAAATTGCCCAAACCGAAGGACTGTCAACGGCGGAAAAAAAGGATTCGACGGGCATTTGTTTTATCGGAGAACGAAATTTCCGCAGCTTTTTGGCGGAATACCTGCCGGGCAAAGCGGGAGATATCGTGGATTTGAGCGGCAGAGTCGTGGGACGCCACGACGGTCTTATGTATTACACGCTTGGACAGCGGCGCGGGTTGGGACTCGGCGGCACGAGGGAAAGTCAAAACAGGTGGTTTGTAGCGGACAAGGACTTAAAAAACAACAGACTTGTGGTAAGTCACGGCGACGAAAGCGTGCTCATGAGCGACGCTCTCGAATCCGACGAAATAAACTGGATTCCTTTTCCGCCGAAAGAAGAAAAATTCGAGTGCGCGGCAAAATTCCGTTACCGTCAGCCCGAGCAGCGCGTAACGGTGGAAAGGACGGGTTCGGGCGCGCGCGTGCTTTTTCATTCTCCGCAGCGGGCGGTCACGCCGGGGCAGTACGTCGTGTTCTACAATGAAAAGGAGTGTCTCGGAGGCGGAGTTATCGAGCGCGTATACAAAAGAAAAGACGGTATTTTAACGCCGATGTAGGCAACAATAAAACAAAGGGGAGCAGTTGAACGGTTTGACTAAGCAAAAGAAAGGATACGGGAACAGAGTGTGGGAGGTGGACCTCCTGCGCGGTATTCTCATACTTTTCGTCGTTTTCGACCACGTTATGTTCGATATCGGAGCCATGTTTGCCGACAGCTTTTCCACTCCGCTCGGCATACGTATTTCCGATTGGGCGGCGGGTTACGTATTCGAATCAAGCGCCTTCGGGCGCTGGCGCAGCGTGACTCACGACTTTTTCATCGGCTCTTTTGTCATTTTGTCGGGAGTATCCGTTTCCTTTTCCAAAAACAATGCGCTGCGCGGGCTTAAAATGTCCGTATGGGCGGTGGGATTGTCGGTAGCCATGCTGTTTTACGGCGAAATTACGCAGGACAACAGCGTTTGGATGAATTTCAACGTGCTTCACGTGCTGGCTTTGAGTATTTTGCTGTGGGCGCTTCTCGATTGGTTAAAAACAGACGGAGACTGGATTTTTCTGATTGCGGTTTTAGCCATAGCCGTCGGCAGCTATTTCAATATGGAAAACGAAATTAACCTTGTCGCTTCGCAGGGGCAAAAGCAATGGACGCGCGACCTTGTTTTCTGGTTGGTCAACAACAACCGCGTATCCAAGCTGTCTCCCGGCGATTATCTGCCCTTTCTGCCTTATTTCGGTTGGTTTCTGGCGGGCGCCCTCGCGGGACGCGCGATATACAAGTCTCCGCGCAGTATTATGGGCTATGAGGCGACGACATGCGTCAGACCTTTCTGCTTTTGCGGAAGGCATTCGCTGTTTATTTATTTTGCGAGTCAGGTTCTGGCGGTGGGACTGCTTTATCTTATTGTAGAGGTATGGGGCTGGCTTTAACGCTTGCCGCCCTCAGTTAAAGGAAAAATGTACAGGCATCTTTTTGAAAGCCAAAAAAACAACAGAAAAAAACCCGCCCTGCATTTTGTCGGGCGCGATATAACCTACGGTCAGCTTTTCAACGAAGTGGAGGCGCTGTGCTGCGCGTTCAGAAAATACGGCTGCAAAAAGGGCGACATCGTGACCATCGCGTTGCCCAACATTCCTTCCGCGGTGACTTTGTTTTATGCAGTGAACAAGCTGGGCATGACCGCAAATCTCGTCCACCCGCTTCTGCCTGCGGAGCAGATTATACGTTACGCTACGGAAACAAAGAGCAAATTTCTTTTCGTGTTCGACAAGCTGGCGGACGGATACATTTCCAAACTGCTGGATTGTCCCGTGCCCATTAGGATTTGTCAGGCACAGGATTACATCACGTCGTTTGAAAGAGTGTTTTACAATCTCTTTACCTGGCGGGACAGAAGAAATTTGAGAAAAAACCGCACCGATTATCTCAAATTCAAATATTTCCGACACGAGGGCGCGCGGCTGTCAAAGTACATGATAAACAGATTCGCGGGCGGGGACGACGATGTAGCCGCTATTATGCACAGCGGCGGCACAAGCGCGGAGCCGAAAAGCATAATGCTTACCAACGCCAATTTCAACTCGGTCGCCGTCAACACCAAACGCGCAATCGTGGGAGAAAAGGCGCGGGAGAAAGACGCTATGGCTATGGTGCTGCCCATGTTTCACGCATTCGGGCTGGGCGTGTGCGTGCACACCGTGCTTAGCGGGGGCGTCAAAAGCACGCTTATTCCGCGTTACGCACCGGAAAGAATCGTGCACTATCTCAAACAGGGGCACATTACCATGATTTCGGGCGTCCCTACCATGTACCGCGGGCTTGTGGACAAAAAGGAATTCAATTGCCGCAGTCTCAAAAATCTGCGATTCGCTTTCTGCGGCGGCGATATGCTGACCGACGAGCTGAAAAGGGATTTCGATTCCGTCATGGCAAAGAGGGGAAGCAGCTGTGTTTTGGACAACGGGTTCGGACTAACTGAGGTTACGGGCGTGTTTTCCGTCAACAAAGCGGGCGCCCGCAGAGAAGGCTCCTGCGGCAAGCCCATAGGAGAGGATTATCTCATAGAAGCCTTCGACGACGACGGCAACATGCTTGAAAGGGGCGGCAGCGGCGAGCTGTGCATAAGTTCTCCCACGGTCATGAAGGGGTATCTTAACGATACGGAGGCTACGGAAAAAACTTTTCTTGATTACGACGGCAAAAGATGGCTGAAAACGGGAGATTTGGGTTTTGTCGATAAGGACGGATTTATTTTTATTCAGCAAAGACTCAAACGCATAATCAAGGTTTCGGGCGTGCCCGTGTTTCCCGCCGAGATTGAACGGCTTGTCAATACGCTAAAAGACGTGGACGAGTGCTGTGCCGTAGGAATAGAGCACAAGCTCAAAGGCAAAGTAATCAAGCTGTACGTAAAGTCGTCCGCCGAGCCGACAAAGCTGAAAAAGACGGTAAAGGAGTTTTGCCGTCAGAAGCTTGACAAATGGTCCTGCCCGAAAGCCGTAGAGGTGCTGCCGGAGCTGCCCAAAACTCTTATGGCAAAGACAGATTATCGCCTGTTGGAGCGCAACGGCATGAAAAAATTCGTGCAGGAAGAAACGGACAATGATGTAAAAACGAAAAAATAATGTAAAATTTTTTCAATAAAGCGTTTACTTTCATTAAAATTTGTTGTATACTGCAAATACAGCGGCGGAACGTCGTCGCGGCGGATAAATGCTTTTTTGTCTTTGGGTGTTCTTAAAAACATAAATGTGGTATCCGAAAATATTTAAAGGAGGTCCATGTTTATGCAAGATATAGAACTCAAATGCAGAGACTGCGGCGAAACGTTTACTTTTACTGCCGGAGAGCAGGAGTTTTATCAGCAGAAAGGCTTTACAAATCAACCCACAAGATGTCCCGAATGCCGCAAAGCCAGAAAAGCTCAAAGAAACAATTTCAATTCAGACAGTCATTGAAAAAAAGCGTCCCGAAAGGGACGCTTTTAAAATTTACTTTTATTCCACGACTACGATAATTTCGGTGGAAATATTGGCATACAGCCTGACAGAAAGGGGATACTCTCCCGTTTCCTTTATCGGAGCTTTCAGGTCGATGTCCTTTTTGTCGATTTTTTCGCCCGCCGAATTCAACGCTTCCGCAATTTCCTTTGCGGTTATGCTGCCGAAAATCTTGCCCTGCTCGCCGTGTCTTGCCTTCAAGACTATTTTTCTGCCTTTGAGCTGCGCAGCTTTTTCAATCGCGGCAAGACGCTCCTGCTCCTTGTGGTAAGCAAGGGTTTTGTTTTTGATTTCCACGCTGTTTATTACGTCCGCGGTGGCGGGGCTTGCAAGATTTTTCTTAAAAAGAAAATTCTGCGCGTAACCGTCGCTTACGTTTATTATTTCGCCTTTTTTGCCCTGTCCCTTGACGTCTTCAAGCAAATAAACCTTCATGCCGCTTGTCTCCTTTTAATTTTCTCAAATTATTTTAACTCAAACCGAATAAAAAGTAAAGCGTTGACCAACACTAAAAGAGGTAAAAGAAAGGAGGATTTTGATTATGAACAATCAAAAAATCAAGTGCAAGGTCAAGGCTTGCAAGTACAATTCTCAAGGCTGCAACTGCGATTTGGATTCAATCACCGTTGTACCCGAAAGCGATTGCCCTACGGCTCATTTCTGCGGCGATTACTGCAAAAAAGAGAATTACTGAAATTTTACCTGAAAGGGCGGAGATACTCCGCCCTTTTTACTTGACAAAAAGCTTGCGCGGCTTTAAGATAGAGTTACAAAAAACCAATACAAAAGTTGAGGTGTGACAATGATAAATATGACGCACGGCACGGTCAAGATTTTCGCGGGAAACGGATGTCCCGACCTTGCCAAAGCTATTGCCGACAGGCTGGAATTGCCCTTGGGACAGCTTGAAGCCACTCGCTTTTCCGACGGAGAAATTTGCGTAAACATTAAGGAAACGGTGCGCGGCTGCGACGTTTTCGTGGTTCAGTCCACAAGCACTCCCGTAAACGACAATCTTATGGAGCTGCTCGTTATGATTGACGCTTTCAAACGCGCGTCCTGCAACAAGCTGACGGTGGTTATGCCTTATTTCGGCTATGCGAGACAGGACAGGAAAGCGCGCGCGAGAGACCCGATAACCGCCAAGCTGGTCGCCAACCTTCTTGAAAAGGCGGGAGCCGACAGAGTGCTCACAATGGATTTGCACAGCACTCAGCTTCAAGGCTTTTTCGATATACCAGTCGACAACCTGCTGGGGATGCCCGTTCTTGCGAAATATTTTCTTAAAAACGGCTTCAAAAACGACGATTTGGTGATTGTATCTCCCGATGTGGGCAGCGTGACGCGCAGCCGTTCCATGGCGGCGAAATTCAACGCTCCTTTGGCAATCATCGACAAGCGTCGTCCCAAAGCCAACGTCATGGAGGTCATGAACATCATCGGCGACGTAAAGGACAAGGTGTGCCTTATGCTTGACGACATGATAGACACGGCGGGCACAATCACGCAGGGGGCAAAGGCTCTTTCGGACGCGGGCGCAAGAGAGGTTTACGCCTGCTGTTCCCACGGAGTTTTCAGCGGTCCGGCAATGCAGCGCATACAGGACAGCCCCTTGAAAAAGGTGGTCATACTCAACACTATTCAGCAGCCTCAGGACAAGCTCATCGACAAAATCGAAGAGGTTTCCGTTGCGGAAATTTTTGCCGAGGCAATCGAAAGGATTTATTCCTACATATCCGTTTCTACTTTGTTTGAATGATTTCAGGCTTTTTGCGGCGCCCCTCAAAAGAGGGGCGTTTTTTTGTTTTTCCGAAATTTTAACCTTGTCAAAAATGTAATTTAAGTAGCCGCCTGTTCATAAAATTCATTATGAACAAAAAAAATATCGCAAAGAGGGCAGCAGTAATTTTGCTGTGCGCGTTTATGCTTGCCGCGCCCTTTGTCGTGCTCGGCAACCTGCCGCGCTCCGACCTGTTTGTAGCCGGCGCAAGATTCGAGGGCATACTGGAATTGTGGCATATCGAAAGCTTCGAGGGAGGAGTTGGCAGCAGAGCGGGATGGCTTAAAAAACGCAGCACGGCTTTTGAAAAACAGAACAAGGGCTGCCTAGTCAACGTCACCGTCCTGACTCCGGAGCAGGCGCAGGAAAAGCTTAACAACGGGGAGAGATTCGATTTGGCGAGTTTTTCCGCAGGAGCGGGCTTTGAGCTGCTGCCTTATCTGTCGCCGTACGGCGGAGACGTCTCCTGCGTGCGCGGAGATTATCTGAGGGGCGGTCAACTCAACGGCAAGGTTTACGCGCTGCCGTATATGGCGGGAGGATACGCGTTGGCGGCTATGAGCAAAAATCTTGCGGGTTTTGAAAACAAAAATCTTGCGGAAAATATATTCGGCATGGGATTTGAAAAAAAGGTGGGGAAAAAGACGGTAAGCCTCGCTTCCGTAGCCTGCGGCTACGGCGGCTTCAATCAGCCCTGCATGGCGCTTGCGCTCAACGCAACTCAGAGCAGGCGGAACGACCTGCTTGACGAGGGCTTGACGCAGTACGAGGCTTACGAAAAATTTCTTACCGGCAACAACCACACCGTACTTCTGGGCACGCAGCGCGACATTTACAGACTGACGAACAGAATAGAGCAAGGGCGGCTGGGAGAATGCGTTTTTGAGCCTCTCGGCGGTTTCACCGACTTAGTTCAGTATATCGCCGTGGGCGACACCGAAGCGAAAAAAGCCGTGTTCGCCGAAAAATTCGCCTGTTTTCTGACGCAGGAGCAGTCGCAGCAAAAGTTGACGGAGGTGAGAATGTTTACCGTCAACGCGCAGAGCATATATTCGGACGGAGCCATGTCTGCGTTGGAGCAGGCGCTTTCTTCCGTCAGGACGATAAACGCCTTCACCGACCCGTCCATTCTGTCCGCTCTGCGTTCCGAAACGCTCAAATCGCTTGAAACGGGGGAGAAAAAAAACCTTGAAAGGTATCTGTGCTGAATTTGTCAATAAATTTCACTTTAAAAATTACCGACCTCAATCGTTTGTAAATCTATCGGTTTTGGTGTAAAATAAGGAGAACCTTAAATGCGCGAATTTTTCCTGAATTCGGGAATTTATTTTGAAGAAAACGTACCGCTCAAAAAACTCACAACCTTCGGAACGGGAGGCCCCGCGAGGTACGTTGTTCAGCCCAAGGACGAGCGCGAAATAAGCGCCGTTCTGACTTACTTGAAGCAAAACGACGTTCCTTATTTCTGTCTGGGGGGAGGCAGCAACGTGCTGGCGTCGGACGACGGTTTTTCGGGCGTGGTGATTGTTGTCGGGCGTTTTATGTCTCAGATATTTTTTGAAAACGGTTTGCTTGTTGCGCAGGCGGGAGCCAAGGCGTGTCAGGTGGCGCATTTCGCCTGCATCAACGGACTTTCGGGGGCGGAGTTTCTTGCGGGAATCCCCGCGTGCATGGGCGGAGCGGCGTATATGAACGCCGGCTGCTTTGACAAAGAGATGTCCGACGTCGTTGCGGGAGTTAAGGCTGCGGACGAAAACGGAGAAAAGGAATTCGGTCACGCGAGGTGCGGCTTTGCGTACAGAAAATCCGCCTTTCAGTCAAACGGAATGATTGTCACCCGCGTTTTGTTGGCTCTCAAACCGGAAAAACCGGAAAAAATAAGGGCGGCGATGAAGGAGATTTTGGAAAAAAAGAAGCTAACCCAACCATTGGAATATCCGAGCGCGGGCAGCGTATTCCGCGCCGAGGGCGGCGCGCCCGCGGGACTATTAATCGACAGGGCGGGTTTAAAGGGGCTGCGCGCGGGAGGAGCGGAAATTTCTCTCAAGCATGCAAACTTCATTGTGAACAAGGGCGGAGCAACCGCAAAAGACATACTCGAGCTTATGGACGCGGCGGGCAACGCGGTCAAGCGCAAGTTCGGCGTTGTGCTGAGGCCTGAAATAAAATATCTTGGAGACACCGATGATATCGGGAGATTATCATATTCATTCACGTTATAGCGGACTATGCCACGGAAAGAACACTTTAAGCGAGCTGCGCGACGCCGCGACGCGAAAGGGGCTTAAAGAAATAGGAATAGCCGACCACGGCTTGAAGCATCTCTTTTTCGGCACTGACGCCAAAAGGCTTTTGAAGGCGCGCCGAGAGGCGGACGCTTTGAACGCGGAGCAGGGCGCGCGCGTTCTGCTCGGATTGGAGGCAAATCTGATTTCGGAGGACGGCTTGATTGACTGCGGCGACCTTTCAACGTTGGATTTTGTCGCAATGGGCTATCACAAGCTGGTCGCGGCGCCCTCCGCGGAGCAGGCGAGGCATTTTACGCTTCCCGCGCTGTTTCGCTCCGAGTCCCAAAAAGACGCGTTTACTCGGGCTTATATAAAGGCGATTAAGCGTTATCCGTTGAGCTTTGTCACACATCCGGGCAGGGACATTTGCCTGAACGTGTTAGAGATTGCAAAAGCCATGTCCGACTACGGAGTTCTGTTCGAGTTAAACGGCAAAAGGGTGGACGTGTCGGACGGGGAGCTGTGCGACGTCGTTGCAAAAACCGAGGTGAAATTTATCGTCAACAGCGACGCGCACCGCGCCGAAAAGGTAGGCGAGGTTTCCGTCCCGATGGAAACGGCGGGGAGAGTAGGCTTGCCCTTGGAGCGCATAGTGAATCTGGACAAGCCCGCAATTTTAAGAAAACCGTTTGAAGAGGAGACAAAAGAGTGACTTTTTCTCAGAACGTAAAGGGAGAAATCCTCGGCAGGCTTTCAGATTCTCTGCCGTGCTGCCGTCTTGCCTGTCTTTCGGCGCTGCTGCGCGGGGCGGGCAGCCTGGAAATCAGGTCGGGCAGTCTGGGCTGTTCGCTTACGTCGGAAAACAAAAGACTGCTTGAATTTGCCGGAGAAATCGTATATTCGCTTTACGGACTCAAAACCGAAATAAGGCGCGAGGAGACGAAAATCAAGGGCAACAGCCTGTGGTCGGTTTTCATTGCGGAGGAAAAGACGCTTTCCGACTGCGGACTTGCGTCGCTGTCAATGGAGGGCTATCTCAAAATCAACGAGGGTATAGACAAATACATCGTAGAGCAGGACTGCTGCAAAAACAGCTACGTCGCCGCGCTGTTTGCCGCCTGCGGCTCCGTAGCGTTCAGTCCCTTGAAGACTCTCGACCAAAGGGGTGGTAACAGGTTCGGCTATCATTTTGAGTTTTCGCTTACCTCCCGCCGTGCCGCAGACGACCTCGTGTGTCTTTTGGAGGAAAAGGGCTTCCGTTTTAAAATAGCGGAGCGGAAAAACGTCTGGGCGGTTTACATCAAGGACAGCGCGTCAATATGCGATATGCTTGCCTATATGGGGGCGGACAAAGCCGTGCTGACGCTCAACAATCTGCTTATCGAGCGGGAAATCAGAAACAACGCCAACCGTCAGAAAAACTGCATTACCGCCAACATAGACAAATCGGTAGACGCGAGCGAAAAGCACATTGCCGCGATAAACAAAATCCGCGCCCGCGAGGGAATGTTCGACAGGCTTGCGCCGCATCTGAAAGAAATAGCGGCGGCGCGGGTGGAAAATCCGTTTTCCACGCTTGACGAGCTTGCGGACAAGCTCGGGCTTACAAAAAGCTGCGTAAACCACAGACTGCGCAAGATAACCGAAATAGCTTCGCGCCTGCCTTGACGGCAGGACTAAACTTATTTTATACAGAAGGTAAAAAATGTCGGAAAAACCGTTTGTACATTTGCATCTGCACACAGAATACAGTCTTTTGGACGGCGCGACGCGTATAGACACGCTGTTCGACGCCTGCAAGGAAAAAAATATGCCCGCCGTAGCCATAACCGACCACGGGAATATGTACGGCGCCTATCACTTTTATTGTCTGGCAAAGAAAAAGGGAATAAAGCCCATTATCGGCTGCGAGTTTTATATGGCGGACGACCTGACCGTCAAAAGCGGAGACGTAAAGCGGGAGTTTAACCACCTCGTGCTTATTGCCAAAAACAATACGGGCTACAAAAATCTCGTCAAGCTCAATTCCATAGGCTTTGTCGACGGTTATTATTACAAGCCGCGCATAGACTTCAAGACTCTGAGCCAACACAGCGAGGGGCTTATCTGTCTGTCCGCCTGCATTGCGGGGCAGCTTCCCCGTCTGCTGCGCGACGGCATGTGGGAGGAAGCGAGGAAGCTTGTCAGGCAGTACAAGGAGCTGTTCGGGGAAGATTATTACATAGAATTGCAGGACCACGGAATAGCGGACGAAATTTACGTCATGCCGAAGCTGATTAAGATAGCCGAAGAGTTCGGCGTGGAGCTTGTGGCTACAAACGACGTGCATTATCTTAAAGAGTCCGACGCCGAAATGCAGGATATTCTGCTTTGCGTACAGACAGGCAAATTTTTCGACGACCCCGGTCGGATGCGCTTTGAAGGCACGCAGTTTTATCTCAAAGATTACGACGAAATGGCGGAAAAATTTTCCTATGTGCCGCAGGCTTTGGAAAACACGCTTAAAATCGCCGAAAAGTGCAACGTGAGCATAGAGAAAAAGCCCTTGCTGCCTCCTTACAAGCCGGACAACGGCATGACGCCTTACGAATTTTTGAAGGATCTTTTGGAAAAGGGGCTGAAAAGACGCTACAAAGAAATTACGCCGGAAATAAGGCAGAGAGCCGACTATGAGCTGGAAGTGGTGTCGAAAATGGGATTTGTGGAGTATTACCTCATTGTGTGGGACTTCATCAACTACGCGCACGAGCACGGAATACCCGTCGGTCCCGGACGGGGCAGCGGAGCCGGCAGCATAATTGCTTACGCCATAGGTATAACTCAGGTGGAGCCGCTGCGTTACGGACTCATTTTCGAGCGGTTTTTAAATCCCGAAAGAGTCAGCATGCCGGACTTCGACATAGATTTTTGCATGGACAGGCGCGGAGAGGTTATCGACTACGTCATAGAAAAGTACACAAAGCCCCGCGTGGCTCAGATTGTCACGTTCGGCAGGATGAAAGCCAAAAACGCCGTCAAGGACGTATGCCGCGTGCTGCGCGTGCCTTACGCCGAGGGAGACAAGATAACCAAGCTTATTCCGCTCAACGCAACGCTCAAAAACGCTTTCGGTCTGGACGGCAAAAACGAGGGCGTGCCTGAGCTCATGGAAATTTACAAGGATTATTCCATGAAAAGGGTGATTGATTTGGCAATCGCATTGGAAGATATGCCGCGTCAGACGGGAATGCACGCCGCAGGCGTGGTTATATGCCGCGAGGATTTGAGCGACAACGTGCCCTTGCAGCGCAGCGGCGACGACATCACCACTCAGTACAACATGAAGGAGGTGGAGGAGCTCGGTCTGCTCAAAATGGACTTTTTGGGACTGAGAACTCTCACCGATATCGACAAGACGATAAAAATAGTCAAGGAAACGACGGGAGAGGAATTCGATTTCGAGGATTGCCAATATGACGACCCCAACGTGTTCGAGCTTATTGCTTCGGGAAACACCGACGCAGTGTTTCAGCTGGAAAGCGGGGGAATGAAGCGGGTGATGAAAGACCTCAAACCGGACTGTCTTGAAGACATAATAGCGGGAATTTCCCTCTATCGTCCCGGGCCCATGCAGTTTATTCCCGACTATATCAAGGGCAAACGCGATCCCAAATCGGTGCATTACGCGCACCCTATGCTGGAACCGATACTCGGCGTAACAAACGGCTGCATGGTCTATCAGGAGCAGGTCATGCAAATCTGCCGTTCTCTTGCGGGCTATTCCTACGGACAGGCGGACGAGGTCAGGCGCGCGATGGGCAAAAAGAAAATGGACGTCATGGCTTTGCACCGCAACTATTTCATCAACGGAAAGGTCAACGACAACGGCGAGGTCGAAATAGAAGGCGCCGTCAGGCGCGGCGTGCCCAAGGAAACGGCAGAGCTGCTTTTCGACCAAATGTACGCTTTCGCCCAATATGCGTTCAACAAAAGCCACGCCGCGGCTTACGCTTACGTATCCTATCAGACGGCTTATTGCAAGCGTTATCATCCCGTGGAGTATCTTGCGGCAGTGCTGAACAACCGCATAACCAACATAGACGACATAAAAAAATATATCGCTTACGGAAAGGAGAACAACATAGATTTTCTGCCTCCGGACATCAACAAGTCGGGAGTGAGCTTCACCGTGGAAAACGGGAAAATACGTTTCGCGCTTGCCGCAATCAAAAATATCGGCTCCGGCAGCATGGAAAAAATCGTTGAGGAAAGAAAAACCCACGGAGATTTCGTAAGTTTGGAGGACTTTCTGAAAAGAGTGGAAAGTCAGTATCTCAACAAGCGGCTTGTGGAAAATCTGATTAAATCGGGTGCATTCGATTGCTTCAAAGTTTCGCGCGCGCAGATGGTTTCCGTTTTCGAGCCGTTGATGGAAATGGTTTACGCCGACAAAAAGAAGAAGGAAAGCGGACAGTTCAGTATGTTCGACCTTGTGGAAAACGCCGCGCCCGCAGTCGTCGCGCTGCCCAAAAGCAATATAAAGGAGTTTCCCAACAAGCTGAAACTTTCCTATGAAAAAGAAGTGCTGGGGCTTTACGTTTCGGGCAACCCTCTGGACGAATACAGAGAAAAACTCAAAGCGTTTACTTTCAACACGGGTATGGTGACGTTTTCCGAGGACGACGACGATTTTGAAAGCAGTCAGAAGCAGAGCGACTGGGAAGGTAAGGAGGTCAGCCTTGCGGGCGTGCTGGAGGAGCTGAAAAAAATCGCCACGCGAAGCGGCAAAACCATGGCGGTCGGCAGGCTTGAGGATTTGCACGGCAGCATCGAGCTTACTTTTTCGCCCTGGTATTACGAAAAAATCATCAAGGACAAGGTGGAGCAGGACAGCGTTGTGACCGTGACGGGAAAAATCAGTTTTCGTCAGGACAAGGCTTCGCTCCTTGTGGACAAGCTTGAAGTGTGGAGCGAGCAGAAAATGGCGGAAACGGATAAAAACGCCGTTTCGGAAAAGCTTTATCTTAAAATGCCCTTTAAGGACAACGAGCTTTACGCCAAGCTGTCGGCTGTTCTAAAGGAATACGCGGGAGACATACCGGTAATTCTGGTTATTGACGGCGACAGGCTGGGTATGCCTTACAAGGTGCGGAAAAACAACGGGTTGATTTACGAGCTGTCCGACGTGCTGGGAGAAGATAACGTCAGATTCGTTGACGTAAAGCCGAAATGAAGCAGGGCGACACAATAGAAATCGTGATTGAGAGCATAGGCGGCGGAGGAGAAGGTCTGGCGCGCTGCGGCGGACATACCGTCGTCGTGCCCTTTGCCCTGACGGGAGAAAAGGCTGCCGCAAAGGTCGTTCACGTAAAACGGGACGGCACGGTGTTCGCTTCCCTAAAAAACATAGAAAAACCGTCGGCAGACAGGGTGAACCCTCCATGTCCCTTTTTCGGAGAGTGCGGCGGGTGTCACCTCATGCACATGAGCTACCCCGCTCAGCTGAATTTCAAACGCCGTCTTGTCGCCGAAAATCTGAAAAAAATAGGCGGCTTGGACGTCGAGGTTATGGAAACGGAGCCGTCGGAAAACGTCACGGGCTATCGCAACAAGGTTCAGCAACCGCTGGGCTTTGACGGCAAAGAGGCGTTTACGGGATTTTTCAGAACGGGTACGCACGACATAGTGCGTGTTAAGCGCTGTCTATTGCAGCGGCGGGAGGCACGGCAGGCGGCGGAAATTTTCTGCGATTTCGCAAACCGCCGCAAAATATCGGTTTACGACGAAAAAACGGGCAAGGGGCTTTTGAGGCATTTTCTCGCGCGTTACGAAAACGGACAGCTGCTTGCAACAGTCGTTGTGAACGGAAGCTCGCTTCCCCGCTGGGAGGAGCTTTACCGCGCGTTGACGGAGGTTTATCCAAAGACGGGGCTTTTTCTCAACGAAAATCGCAAAAGAAGCAATGTCATTCTCGGCGAAAAAACCGTTTTTTTGAAGGGCATAAGTCAAATCGATTCAGTCATGTGCGGAGTAAAATTCTGTTTGCAGCCCGACAGCTTTTTTCAGGTCAATACGTCCGTTGCGGAAAAAATCTACCGCAAGGTAAAGGAGCTTGCCGTTTGCCGCGAAACGGACGCGCTGATAGAGTGTTTTTCGGGCGTGGGAGTGCTTTCCGCAATGCTTGCGGATGATTCTTACGACAGCTACGGCATAGAAATCGTGCGTTCCGCCTGGCAGGATGCGGAAAAAATCAGGCGAACAAACAATCTTGAAAGACTTACAAACATCTGCGGAGACGTGAACAGGGAGCTGCCCTTTCTTGCGGAGCGTTACGCGGGAAAAAACGTGACCGTGGTGGTAGACCCTCCGCGAAAGGGATTGGATGAAAAAACGCGGCGTACCTTGATTGAATTAAATCCCCGCACGCTGATTTATGTTTCCTGCGACAGCGCGACCTTGGCACGCGACGCGGCTCATTTCGTTTCCGCGGGTTTTTCTCTCGACCTTGTCCGCCCTTACGATATGTTCCCCAACACCAAACACGTAGAGACTATGGTAGTGCTACGTCGCATTTAGGGCAAAAATACGCCGAAATAGCCTTATTTGAGCTGTTTTATCCCCATTTTATCTTCAGTGTGGATGAGCACGGCTACCGAGAAAAAGTGACAAAGCAGTTCCGTACGGTGAGGATAGTTATCGAACTCGACTGTGGGAACACGTAAATTAACTCAATAATATTGCCTATGTTTGAAGCGGGCGGCGGACTTTTTAAAAGAAGTCCGCCGCCCGTTGCCGTCTTTTATAAAATAATCAGTATGTGTAAATAAAAGATTTATAAATGCTGATAAGGTATTGAAATTTGCTTATTGCTATGCTATAATAAACTTGTATTATAATTTGACGAGGAAAAATTATGGCTCTCAGCTACAACAAGTTATGGAAATTGCTAATCGACAAGGGGATGACCAAGACGGAAATGCGCCTTAAAGCCGACATCTCCACGACCACGCTCGCCAAACTCGGCAAGAATGAAACGGTGTCAATGGAGGTTCTCCTCAGGATTTGTAAAGTTCTCGATTGCAACGTCGGCGATATAATGGACGTAGTTAATGATTGAGTGAGAGGATAGGTTTATGGCTTCAATTATTGATAACAAAAAAAAGACTATGTTGGATTCATTAAAGAATGCATTGAATCAAGCTGAAAGTGTTGATATTTTAACTGCATTTTTCTATTTTTCCGGCTTTAATGCTTTGGCTGAAGAATTGAAAGATAAAAAAATTAGGATTTTGGTTGGTAATACCATTGACCCTGAAGCTATAGGTGAGCTTTGTAGAGCTGTAGCTGACGACACAGATGAGCCATTGGAGCACTATGCAAAAAGGAGCTTCAAAAAACTGAGCAACTTGCAAAAGAAACAGTTATATATTGATAGCTTTGTAGAGTTATTCAACAAGTCATCATTATCAAATGAGTTTGACGAAACTGAAAGTCAAAAAGTTTTCAAAATGTTTTTGGGTAAACTCAACGATGGCAGCCTTGAAATAAGACTTACCAGTTCCCTCAATCATGCGAAAGCTTTTATTTTAACAAACAAGTATGAATATTCTTGTTTTGGCGACCAAAAGGGTGTTGTTTTTACAGGTTCCTCTAATTTTACATATAACGGGCTGCTCGGACAAGGAGAGATGAACGAGCGGTTTAGTGACAACGACAAGTATGAAGAATATCTGTCAGAGTTTGAATCCCTTTGGCAGGATGGCAAAACAATCGATATTTCAGTTTCCGGCGGTAATGATGATTTTGTTCGGGAAGTTAAAAAGAAGCTGTGGATTTTTGCACAGCCATCGCCATACCATATTTTTATTCGTATTCTTTTTGAGTTATACGCCGCTACGGAAAGGACAAACGTCAAAACGCCACATGAAATTTCTGATGGTAAGTTTACCAATCTCAAATATCAGATTGATGCTATTCAGTATGGCATAGATTGCATCAATAAAAACAACGGCGTCATTATTGCTGATGTCGTTGGTTTGGGTAAATCTATCATTGCGTCTGCAATAGCCTATAATCTTGATATAAAGAGAACAATTATAATAGCTCCTCCTCACCTTGTGGAACAATGGAATGACTATCAGCAGGACTTTGGGCTTCGCGGAGTTAAAATTTATAGTAGCGGTAAGATAGAAGAACTTTACAATACTTATTCTTCCGACCCCAATCCTATCCTGTATATTATTGATGAAGCGCACAGATACAGAAATGAGTTAAGCGAAAGCTACCAATGGTTACACCAATTGACGCGTTCTAATCCTGAGAACAAGGTTATTCTGCTAACAGCAACTCCATACAATAACAGACCTCAGGATCTATTTGCACTTATAAAACTATTCCAGACACCTAGCAGATCAACGATTAATTCGGTTGATAATTTAAGCGTGCGTTTCCGTGAACTTATAGCAAGATATAACAGTTTGGAGAGGGAAGGAAAAAAGAACCTTACTGCAGAGATTAAGTCTGAGCTTGAAAAATTGAGCAAGCAGTTACGTACTATCATTGACCCCGTGATTGTGCGTCGCAGCCGTATCGATTTAAAAGAGATAAAAGAATATGCGGATGATTTAAAAATTCAGGGGATACAGTTCCCGGAAGTTGTTGGTCCGGAGCTTGTTGAATATGATTTAGCCGAAATAAGAGGCCTTTACATAAAGACTTTGGAGCAATTGAGCAATGATTTTATCTGCGCACGCTATAATCCGGCAGCATACTTAATAGATCCGCAGGGATTTATGGATAAATATGGTGAGCTGTTTGATGAGACAGATATTCGCCAATTCCAGAGAAACTTGGCACAATTTATCCAAAGATTGCTCGTTATGCGGTTTGAAAGCTCAAAATCTGCTTTTAAATCTACGCTGGAAAATATCCTGACTTCCTATGAGAATATAAAAAAATGGTGGGCGAAAGGGTATGTGCCCATAAAAAAACATGGCTATTTGCCTGACCCGGATGAAGATGAAATAGAGGAAACATTAAAGGAAATTAATGACTTATCGAATGAAGAAATTGATGTCACAAAGATAAAGAAGAAAGCTATTCCCTTTGAAAGAAGTTTGTTTAAAGAGGAGTACCTTGACGCGATAGAAAGCGACATCAGACTTTTGACTAAGATAAAGAAGGCATGGTTTGGTTCCGAAGATATAGGGTTTGACCCTAAATATAACGAAGTTAAAGCGACAATAGCTAAACTACTCGCTCAAAGACCTGAAAGGAAAATTGTTATCTTTTCTTCTTATGCGGATACGGCGAATTATGTAAATGAAAAATTGGATGCTGACGGCTTCAGAACATTGCTCTACACAGGCGGCGCTGCAAAAATTGATCGGGCTGTTGTAAGGCAGAACTTCGATGCATCATGCCGGCCTGAAGAGCAGAAAAATGACTATGACATTATCGTTGCAACAGATGCCCTGAGTGAAGGTTTTAACTTGAACAGGGCAGGTGTTATCATTAATTACGATATCCCGTATAACCCTACTCGCGTCGTACAAAGAATAGGTCGTATAAACCGTATAAATAAAAAGATGTTCGATGAAATTTTTATTTATAACTTCTTTCCGACAGATATTGGTGAAAGGAGTACGCTCATTAAGGGAATATCTACCTTAAAGATGCTGCTTATAAATAATATTGTCGGAAGTGATACAAAGACACTTACCCCCAATGAAACTTTGCAAAGCTATTTCAAAAGACAATTTGATGAAGCCGACACGAGCTCTGCTGAAAAGAGTTGGGATAATGAATATCGTAACATTTATAACGCGGTTAAGCACAATACAACTCTTTATGATGAAATTATGCAAATTCCCGAAAGGGCACGCATTGTCCGTAAGAATTGTAATAAGGTCTGTGCAATATCTTTTGCCAAGCGTGGAAATAATTCGTTGTTCGCTATTGCTGAACCGTTTGCGACAAAGGCCTGTATTGTTTCTCCCGAAGACGTATTAGGACTTTTCAAAGCTGATATGGATGAAAAGAGCTACGAATTTGATGTTGACCTTGACAAAAAGTTTTCAATTCTTCGTGATGAACTGCAAAAGCCCTATCCTAAGGTAAAGCTTGATAAAAGGCGTGCAAATGCGATAGAAAATATTAAAAAACTTTTGTCGGTATATCCGGCAGAAAAGGACTATCTGAAAGACTTGCTGGACGTTATAAGCACCTATGATGACTTAAGCGATGGCGAATTGCGTTATCTTGCAAAACTTGTTATTCGTCAAAGCAATATAAAAGAAGTCGTTTTAGAGTTGAAGCAACGTATTCCCGCTCATTATATAATTCAGATTAAAGAAAAAGCTGAAAGTATAGACGCCCAAACGGAAATTATAATGTTTACAGAGGATTTAAGAGATGATAACAATTAAGGACGCCGAGGAAATTCTTAAAAAGGAATATCACATCGATAACTTTTTATATCTGATAAATGATATTCTTTTACCTGATTTTAAAAGCGATAAGCACGACGTTGTATTCAGGAATAATATATTTGAAAGTGTAACTCAATTAGGTAGTTCCGCAGTTTGTGATGTTACGATTTATGAGGTTATCCTCAAGCCCGGTGTAGAAAAGCGCCGCGTTACTATCACGCAAGAGATGTTCCGTATTCTGCGTGGACAAGGGGTGAATAATGCCGTCGTTGCTTTTGCCAATGCAGACAGGAACAATTACAGAATTTCACTTTTAACAAGTAAGTATGAATTCAGCGGCGATAAAATCGTAAAAGTAATTTCCAATCCTCGCCGTTACTCCTATGCGCTTGGCTATGGCACAAAAACAAAAACTGCATATAAGTTCCTTATAGAAAAGGGCAAAGTTGATTCACTTGAAGAATTAACCGCGCGTTTCTCTGTTGAAGTTGTGAATAAGCAGTTCTACAGCGAAATTGCCACTTGCTTTACAGAACTTGTCGGCGGCGATCGCGATGGTCGTCATTACGACAGGCAGCTAAACTTGTACGGCGTTACAAATCATAACAAATATTCCGAGTTTGCAGTTCGCCTTATAGGTCGAATTGTCTTTTGCTGGTTCTTAAAAGAGAAGAAGAGCGAGAGCGGGCTGCCTTTACTCCCTGAGCAAATGATTTCGTTGGACGGGATAACGGATAACTATTATCATACAGTTCTTGAGCCTTTGTTCTTTGAGTTGCTTAATACAAATGCCAACAGAAGAAAAGGCAAGTATGCCGAAGAAGAAATATACCAGCAAATCCCTTATCTGAATGGCGGTCTATTCAGTCCTCACAATGATGATATGTATAAATATGACCGTGCAAATCAGTGCGGAACTTTCGGGATTGTAACCATTCCCGATGATTGGTTCAGGCATTTTTATGGCGTGCTCAGTCAGTATAATTTCACTGTTGACGAAAACACATCCTACGATATTGAATTGTCGATAGACCCCGAAATGCTCGGCAGAATATTTGAAAATCTGCTTGCGGAAATAAACCCCGAAACGGGCGAAAATGCAAAAAAGAGCACCGGCAGTTTTTATACCCCGCGTGATATTGTTGACTATATGGTTGACAATAGTATTTTGGAATACTTAAAAACTAAAACGGGTATCGACGATTCCCGATTAAAAGCGCTTATCAGCTATGCCAAAGAGGATGACGAGTTGGCAGAGTTTAATAATGCTGAAAAGAGAGCCATTATAAACGCACTCTATACCGTAACTGTTTTGGATCCAGCTTGCGGTTCAGGCGCATTCCCTATTGGTATGTTGCAGAAAATTGTTTACATTTTGCAGCAGGTTGACCCTGAGGCAAACCTTTGGTTTGATAAGGCAACCGAGAATGTGAGCATACTAATCAAAAAAGAATTTGAAAAGAAGTTTAATGCCGGTTCGCTGGACTATATACGCAAATTAAGCGTCATCCAAAATTCTATTTTTGGTGTAGATATTCAGCCAATTGCCGTGGAAATTGCTCGACTCAGATGTTTCTTATCTTTAGTAATAGAGGAAAAAGTATATGATGACGAACCAAACCGCGGCATAAATCCTTTACCAAATTTGGATTTTAAATTTGTCATTGCTAATAGCCTGCTTGATTTAGAAAGTGGGAAAAAGGCTTATCAATATTCTGTTTTTGAAAATCAAGAACATATAAAAAAGTTGCAGGAAATACGCGAACTTTATTTTAGAGCAACGGATTTAGACGAAAAGAAAGATCTCATTTCTGATTTTAAAGATGTCCAGCAATCAATGTTGCTGACTACTATATCAAACTATAATAAAACGGCTACACAAAAATATCAAAGCCTGTCAGAGTGGAAGCCGTTCAGTAATGAATCTACTGATTGGTTTAACCCTGAATGGATGTTCGGGGTTAAAGATGGGTTTGATATAATTATAGCTAATCCTCCGTATGTAGAATCAAGAAGTTCAAATTTTAGCGAGTCGCTAAAAGATAAGCTTCAAGCGCAAATTAAGAATTATTATAATAAACAAACTGCGGGTTTGATAGCAAGAGGTGCGGATTTACTAATATATTTCCTCGAGGCGGCTATCAGGTTTATAAAGGATACAGGGATCATATCATTTATAACATCTAATGGATGGTTAAATAATGAGTATGGGCATAAATTCCAAAAGTTTTTATTGGCAAATACCTCTGTTGTATCAGTTATAGATACAGATTTTAAATATTTTGAAAGCGCAAATATCAATACAATTATTACCTTCTTCAGAGGTAAATCACCGACAAAAAATAATATTTGTTTCGTAACCCACCATAGAAAATATGCTGATGCGTCAATGGGTATTGAGTTCGCTTGTTGCGATAATGAAGATATTAGAGTGAAACAAAAAATTAACGACGGTGATAACTCCTTGAAGTGGGGTGTATATTTCAGCTCAGATGCTAATTTCTTTACATTACTAAATATCCTTAAACAAAAAGGCAAGACAATAGAGAAGGTTGGCTTTTGTTTAGGGCAAGGGCTAAATTTACCCGACAGAGATAGTCATATCATTCATGACCAAGATATAACTTCGCTTGGACTGCAATATGGTAATGTTATTCCATTCTGCAATAAAGATGAATTAGGTCAATTTGTATGGACTAAAAGTAACACATATTTGATAGATGAAATCACATTAGATTCTCAGCAAATGCAGCAGTTATCGAATTCAAATGTGGAATTGTTTAACAGATATGCAACAAGGAAGGATAGTCCTAAACTTATAATGCCTCGTGGGATAGGGGAAAAACATTTCTGTACATTAAATAAGATTAAGGGATACTCGGATAGCTGTGTAGATATATATAATAAATCAAACAGCAACCACGATGACTTGCTTCGTATTTGGCTTTTCTGTAATTCTACTATTTGCTGGTTAATTCGTGAAAAATTCGGTCGAAAAAATTTAGGTGGTGGTCTTTTAAAAGCAGAGGCGGTTGATTTAAAAGAGATTCCATTATATTTCAAGTTTGATAGAATCGATGAAATAAAAAATCTTATTGAAATGTATGGGGATCGCAAAGCAAAAAATGCTTTAGAAGAACTCAAAGAAGACATGCACCAAAAGATAGATAGGCTTGTGTTCGATTATCTTAATTTATCCGAACAGATGAAGACTTATGTTATAAATGAATTTGCATCCCTTATTAGTGATAGAACACAAAAATCGAAGAGAAAAGCTTAGCTTATCTATAAATAAATTGTTGGATAAAAAGGAGAGTTGATGAAAAAGACAACGAAAAATAAAATGCCAGATAGAAATGCTTCTGCTTCTGCTAATGGGTGGGCATTTCAGGTCGGGGCAGGAATAAAGCTTATGCTTGAAAACGTGAAAGCGTTTACGGCTTTGAAAATGGAGGGTAAAAATGATGATATAGAAATTACATTACCTGAAGGCAAAATCTATGCTCAAGCCAAGTCGGTTACTGTTATGGGGAATCAAAATACCGCAGCGGAAAATTTGAAAAATTCTTTGGCAACATTGTCTGATGATGTCACAGAAGATTCGAACCCTGTAAAATTGATTTATATAACTAATATTTTAAATCCTATATCGTCAGCAAAAGCAAGTCCATTCTACGATCGATATGACACAAGTTACGATTATAGTATTTTGCCTGATGAAGATAAACAAAAGATTAAAGATTTAGTAGGTGATGATTTTCCTCTTGAGTTATTACAAATACATGTGGTGAAATTTTTCGGTGAAGGTAAAAATAAATTTGATAGCATTAAAGAATATATACGTAAGTTTGTAAAAGACGCGTTAGGCGATTCATCCCTATGTGAAGATCTCTTTGATAAATGGTATAGATTATTTTCTTTGAATTGTACGGATAAGCCCAAAGAAGTAATGAGCTTTGATATGAAAAAAAAGGAAATAATGTACCCTGTAATAGTACTTGCAATTGAACCTCCAATTTCAATTGATGAGTTTCAGCAGGTAAGTGATTATGATGATTATGATGAAATAGCAACGCAGTATAGAGATTTGATTAACCAAAGAACCTTAGAGTACGATTTCTCTAGTGCATTTTTAGGTGAATACATGTCTAAGAAATCAATGCTTAGGGCAGGTAGTCGCTCGCAATTCAAATATGATTTTGTTAATAAGAATTGGCAAGAGTATGAGGAGTCGTTTAATCAAATTAATGATCCTGAAATAAGAGAAGCTGTTGTAAAGATGACTTTATTAACTTTAATTGTTCGCGCAAGCAAACTCGAAAAAATAAGGACAGCTGCCAATATAATTTAAGGTGGAGATTATATGACAATTTTGAATTTTAGATTGCAACATAAATTATCTGTAGTTGATAAATCTGTAATTGATAAGGATTATAATGTGCATATTTTCTATAGCTCAAATAACTCTACTGGGAAGACGACATTGATGCGTGCAATTCTTTATACTCTGGGGTTTAATATTCCTGATACAGAACTTGTTAAATTTAGTAACTATGATTTTTACATGCGGTTGAAAGTAAACGGAAAGTTGTTTGATATACATAGACGAGATGCGTTAATCGTTATAAATAATATAGAATACGATCTTCCAGTAGATGAATATGCAGTTAGAACAATATTGTTTAACATCTCTAACCGGGATTTATTGGAAAATCTTTTAGGTACTATCTATTTTGATCAAGAAAAAGGCTGGACATTATTAAATCGCGGTACCATAATAGGAAGTAATCGGTTTACAATTGAAAATTTTTTTAGAGGATTAAATGATGATGATAGCGAAGAGAGTTATCGGCTTGAATCGGAATTAAAAGCTATTAATAAAAAAATTGCGCAATATAATCTTATGGATAATGTTGCTGAATATCAAGCTGAAGTAAATCAAAATATTAATAGAAACATAAGTTATGATACATTTGATGAAGAGTTAGAGAAAAAACTAATAGAACTCCGTCAAAGACTTAGTATATTAGAAAATGAGCTTAAACTCATAAATGATATTATAAAGCGTAACAAGGATTTTATTGATTATATTGAGCGAAAAAAGATTTTTATTTCTTTGGATGACGGATCTGTTTTGCAAGTAACAAGGAAGAATCTTTATAACTATAATTCAGTTTTTGATTCAAACGAAGCAAGAAGAAGTCTATTGGTTGCGGAAAGAAATAATTTAAGATACAAAATCGCGAGTATAGAAGCGTCAAGAGAAAAGCAACTGACATTTGAAACGCTACCTTCTATTGAAGAACAATTGGTACAGCGATTGGCTGACATTAAACCGATAGGGGCCGTTGAGGTTAAAGCAATCCTAAGGGGCTTAAAAAAGGAAAAAGAAAAGATAAGCGCTCAATTATTAGAAAAAACTACTCATAATAATATTTGGGTCAGTAAAGTTGATTCCATGGTAAAAAAATATGCAAAAGAGTTAAATATCCCAGAAAAATATAAAATAGACATATTTACGCATAAATTAAAATCGAAATCTGGTGCAATCCTGCATAAGTTAGTATTTATTTACAAGCTTGCTTATATAAAAGTTCTTAGTGAGAAAATAGGATACGCTTTGCCAATTTTTTGCGACTCTCCAAATGGGAGAGAGGTTGAAAAATCTATTATATATGAAATGCTTAGGATAATTAAAAGAGATTTTTCGGAGCATCAGTTATTTATAGCAACAATATGTGATTATACTAATATTTTTAATGATGCTGATGTTATTAAAATGGATGGTACACTGTTTGATCAATATAACCTGTTTGAAGCCTCATTAAGTAATAAAGTAACGGAGTAAACAATGAGCGAGATTTTTTCCAATACTTATTCGGAAATTGTAACTATAATCAATAACGCGAGGGAGCGGGCATATCGGAAAGTCAATGAAGAGCTTATCCTTATGTACCGCGACATCGGCAAATACATAAGCGAGCATGCGGAAAATGCAACTTACGGTGACTCTTTCGTGGACGGGCTTGCCGCCTTCTTTGCAAAAAATTATCCCGACTTAAAGGGTTTTAACCGCCGTGGACTGTATAGAATGAAGCAATTTTACGAGCTCTACAAGGACGACCAAAAAGTGTCACCGCTGGTGACACAATTGAGTTGGACGCATCACCTCATCATAATGTCAGCCTGCAAGAGTGCCGAAGAACGCCTGTTCTATATGACTTTGTGCATTAAGGAGCGTTACAGTAAGCGCGAATTGCAGCGGCAGATAGACAGCGGATATTACGAGCGGTACATACTCTCGCAAAAGCCCACAACACCTGCCATTGCCGAGGCGAAGAAGGCGACAGGCAATGTATTTCTCGATACTTACACGCTCGATTTTCTTGACCTACCCGAAAGCGTATCCGAGCGTGATTTTTCCTCGGCTATCGTCAATAACCTCAAAAATTTCATTCTGGAAATAGGCAAGGATTTCACCTTTATCGGTCAGGAATACCGCGTACAGGTCGGCAACCACGACTATTTCATAGACCTGCTGTTTTTTCATCGTGGACTCTCCTGCCTTGTGGCATTTGAGCTTAAAATAGGCGAGTTCAAGCCCGAATATGTCGGCAAAATGAATTTGTATCTCGAAGCTCTCGACAGAGATGTCAAGAAGGATAACGAAAATCCGAGCGTCGGCGTTATTCTTTGCGCCAGCAAGGACGACGAAGTCGTTGAATATGCACTCAGCCGCAGCTTGTCGCCAACGTTGGTTTCGGAATACAGGCTGAAACTCATTGATAAAAAGCTGTTGCAGCGTAAACTTAAAGAGTATGTAGAGCTTGCAGAAATTTCAGAAAAAGGCGACGAGGAATAAGTCGCTTGGTAAAATTTAAAACTATTCAAGGGCGCAGGAGCGGTATGCTTTTGCGCCTTTTATAGTTGACGAGAGAAAAATTGTATGATATAATACAAACAAATGTTTGATATTTTACGGGTGTAATATGGCTGAAAAGCGTAAAAGAAGAACTTGGAGAAAGAATAATCAGGGCGAGCCGGGGGATAAAACCGTTCACAAAAATAAGTACGGGTTTATCGAGATTGAAAACCCAATTTACTATAACAACAATCTTTATTTCTCTCCGCCTGAATTTTTAATGCGCAAGCCCACGCCCGAAGAGCGCAGGGAGATTGTAATCAACTACATAATAAAACACAGCGGGCAAAAGATTGATATTGCAAAGCTCGCTCAAAAACTTGCCGTATCAAAGCGCACAATACAGTCGCTGCTGAGCAAACTCAAAGCAGAAAGGCTGATTGCAATTGAACCGACTTTTGACGAATTCGGTTATCAGGGGCATAACAAATACAGCTATATCGGCCCGCCCGTGGAAAAGTTTGGTTCAGGGTTGACGATAGGAATGCTATACGACCCGAAGAACAGGGCGGGATTTCGCGATTGGGATTGGGAAGAATTCAGCTTTAAGTATAAGGGGATTTACAACCTCGACGACTTGTACGACGCTAAATATGCCCGCCGAATAACGCGGGCGAAGTTCATAAAGTCACGCGGCGGCGACCCTTCGTGTTGCATAAGCAGGCCAAAATTTATAGCCATAAGATACAGCCATTATATCGAAAGTAAGCCAGAAGAAAAACAGACGCCTGAAGAATATATCAGGATTAATTATATTACGGGTGAGAAATATGATTGCCGTCCCGGCAGTCTGTCCGCGGACGGAACGAAGAAGTTTAAGATAGATTTCAGTAAACCGCTCTTTGTTTTTGCACTGTTTGGCATACCTTTTGTCTGCGAACTTGTAGGCAGCGAGGATGACCCGAAGATAAATATTTTTCACGCCAAAACCGAAGAGGAGTATGGGCAATTTTCATATTGGGGTGCAAATACGCTTCACTTTGTGTGGGATGCAGAGGACGGCAGGTACGAGCATCTGAACATAACGGGTGAATTTACAAGTAAATAAGATTAGACTATGTGAAGCCGCGCAGATGACTGCGCGGCTTCTTTGCATAAGAAATTTAAAAAAATTTACTCAAGATAGGGGTGAAATTTCACGAAGTTATATGAAGGGAGCGGAAGATTTATTCCTTTAATTTTAAAAATGGAGGTGACTAAATGTAATACTTATCGGGGGCTGCGCCGCAAGACCCATAATCTTCGGCAAAATAAAATAAGGAGGAATATATTGGAACAACTGAAACAATTTACATTTTACGAGCTGTATGAGGATATACTTAACTGTCTGAACGACACGCAAGCAGGGAAGATGGCAAACAGAATATGTGCCTATGAGTTCGAGGACGTTGAACCCACCGGAGACATGACGGACGAGGAGAAATTTTATTGGGAAAACCTTTCCGAAATGTTGCACGAGGTAAAAGACCTTGAAAAAGAGGGCAAGATACCCAAGAAGTACAACTATAAAAGCAAACACTTCACCTTCCTACCACTCTATTACAGGGCAATGAAACTTCTGAATGACGCCAAGTGCGGGATATTTGTAAAGGGGATTTGCAGGTATATGTTGCACGACGAACTACCCGAATTCAAAGACAAGAAAGTCGAGGGTTACTTCAACCTTTGCAAGCGGCAGATGGATATGTCGAAGCAAAAGAAGAAGGCGGGCAGCAAAGGCGGAAAGAGTAAATCATCTGAAAGAAAAAGTGAGGTCATCCCCACGGAAGATACCGAGGAAATGTTACCTACACCCCAAGATATGCCGCAACTAACGCCTGTGGAATGGCAGTCAGAACCCACGTAAGGGATGACCTATGAACAGTTCAGGAACACACATACCGACATACAAGGAACGCTGTACGGTGCTTCGGAGAGATACATAACCGACCTTGATTGGACAGACGTTGCCACCAAGTTTGCGACGGACGAAGAGCTGAACAAGGTGCGGAATATCTACTACTTGGCACGGAACTACGAGCAGAAATATGGTCAAAGTCGGTAAGCAGAACAAACATCGGAAGTGGGACGATTTTGAGAAAAACCGTAGCAGGATAAGAAAAATGCAATTTCGTGTCCCACGTTGCATTTTTGCTTCCTGCCGCGCAAGCGGCAGAAAATATGGGAAACCCATCATTTTTCTCAACGAAAAGATTTGCCGAAGGAAAAGATTTTCGTTGAAGAGGAGGCGCAATGAAGCAATGTTGCCGTTTGACAAAGCCAAACGGCTGAAAGCGGAATTTGCGCCGACGAGGAAACCCGCCATCGGCTTGCCTGCGGCAAGATTATATGAGGAGGACAGAATATAGCAAAACAACCGATTATCTTTAACATCACCTACACGCCGTGGAAAATCAGAAGCAACGCCACGGCGGAGGAGCGCGAGAAGTTCGAGAGGGAACGGCCGTATTACGAAATGTCGGACGGCGGCAACAATATCTATAAATATATGACCGCCGACAGAAAGCTGAACGGCGAAAACTCCAAATCGCAGACGCGCTCTATGATTGAGTACTTCGAGAAGAACACGGGCGTGTTCAACGGCGACGGCGTTATTTCGCTGAAAGAGCTGAAAGCCATACAGGAGAGAGCAAATTCTCCCAAGAATTTATGGCACGGCTTTATTTCGCTCAACGAAGAGATGAGTTATAAGATTGATTCACCCGAAAAGTGTATTCACCTTGTAAAGCGCACCTTCGGCGAATTCTTCCGTGATATGGGGCTCGACCCAAAGAATGTAGATTTAATCTGTGCGCTGCACAAGGACAAGCCCCACCACCTTCACATTCACTTCTGGTTTGCCGAGAAAGAGCCAAAGTGCAAGTACAGGAAAAGGAAACTTGAATACAGGCACAAGGGTAAAATCTCCAAACCCGTCCTCGACCGCATGCACATCAGGCTGAATGCCTTTGTCAGCGAGCGTTACAAGAAGCTGTACATGACGAGGGACGAAGCCTTGCGCGAACTCAAAAAGATAACCTTTACAACAAGCATTGTGCAGGAGGACGAAGTGCGCAAAGCGCTTATCGACCTTGCAAAGGCTATCCCCAAGGATGCGAGCTTTGCCTACGGCAAGAAGGATATGGAGCCATACCGCGAACAAGTGGACGAAGTTGTGAGAAAACTTTTGCTGTTCGATAAGCGGGCGAGGAAAGCCGACCTTAAATTTTCCGACCAACTCTTTGAGTATGAAAAACAGGTCAAGCCGCTATTTGTCAAAGACGTGTTTAAAAAAGATGTGTTCAAAAAGGAATTTGTCGAATCCTTCGGCAATTACAAAGTTTCCCCCGACACGGTAACGCTCATCGACGAGATAGATGCGGACTACAAACGCAGGCAGGGCAACATTGTTCTGCGTGCCGTAAAGAGAATCAAGCCTGAAATCTATGAGCGCAAGGGACGGCACAAGGTGAACGACAACAACCTGAAGAGGCGGCTCTCCATTTCTCACCGGAAGGTAGGCAAACTCATCGGCAACTTTCTCTCGTCATTCGGGCAGGACAGCGAGTATCTCACCCGCGACTTCTCCGACCGATTGCAGGAGATTGAAAAAGAGATAGAGACCGCGAGGACTAAAAAATCAAGTAGCAGTGAGTCGCAGAGTGGCGACTACAATGCAAAATAATTCTGCGTGACGTTGCGCAGGGAGAGAAAAATCAAAAAACTTCTGCGGCATACGGTTAAGAAAAGATGCCGAAGTGATATGCTTCGTCAGAAGAAAAATTATATAGAAGCGCCGTGAATACGGAAAGGAGAACTATAAGAAAAAACAACGAATAAATTTTAAGGGGAAAATATTACGGAAAACAAATGCAATGACAGGGTTGCGCGATACAGCATACAGCTTTCTATGTTGAGAACGCTGTTATCGTGCGGATTGATTTCTAAGGAGGAATACAACGCTATTAAAAAAGACCTTATGAATGATTATGGCGTCAGGTCAGATTTGACCGCTTGACATTTTATAGGAGATATTGTATAATACACACTATAAAGTTAATACGATTTTTTATGAAAGGTGAATGATGAACGTTGAAGTAATTAAAGGCAATAATCGTGTTTATGCCCGCAGAAAAGGCGGCAACGCAAAGGGAAAACTGCGCGTAGCCGCCTATTGCAGAGTGAGCACTAACGACGAAGACCAGCTAAACAGCTATCGGTCGCAGGTTACATACTATACTGATCTCATAAAAAAGAAAGACGATTGGCTGTTCGCCGGAATCTACGCCGATGAGGGTATTACGGGTACGCAGGTCACCAAGCGCGAGGAATTCCAAAGACTCATCAATGATTGCATGAACGGCGAGGTGGATATGGTCATAACCAAGTCCATTTCGCGTTTTGCAAGGAATACTCTGGACACGTTGAAATATGTGCGTATGCTCAAAGAGAGGAATATTGCCGTGTTCTTCGAGGAAGAGAACATCAACACGCTGACGATGGACGGCGAGCTTTTGCTCGTCGTCCTGAGCTCAGTCGCCCAACAGGAAGTGGAGAACATATCCGCCAATGTCAAAAAGGGCTTAAAGATGAAGATGCAACGCGGTGAAATGGTCGGCTTTCAGGGCTGCCTCGGATACGATTACGACCCTGTAAGCAAAACTATATCCGTCAACGAAGAGGAAGCGGAGATTGTGCGCTACATTTTCAGAAGATACATTGAAGGTGCAGGTGGTAGCGTCATTTCAAAAGAGCTGAGGAATCTCGGCTATAAAACTAAGCGTGGTGGCACAGCTTGGCCCGAATCTACGGTTATAGGCATTATCAAAAACGAAAAATACAAGGGCGATTTGCTCATGGGCAAAACTTTTACCGTTGACCCCATATCAAAACGCAGACTCGCCAATTTTGGGGAAGAGGACAGGTATTATCTGGCTGACCACCACGAGCCGATTGTTTCGGAAGAAGTTTTTGAAAAGGCGCAGGAAATTTTACACCGCAGAAGTAATCCCCGCAAGACCGACGGCGGAAAACGCGAAATTTTTACGCGCAAGTACGCTTTCAGTTGTCTGATTAAATGCGGATTTTGCGGCGGAACGCTCACGCGCAGATGCTGGCACAGCGGAACTACTCACAGCAAAGTTGTGTGGCAGTGCGTCGAAGCTACTAAGGGCGGAAAAAAATTCTGCCCCGACAGCAAGGGCGTGGAGGAAGTGCAGATTATGAAGGCGTTTGTCGAGTCATATAAACTGCTCTGCGAAAATGCCGACGGAGTGTTGGAAGAATTCCTTGCGCGTGTTGAAAAGAATCTTTCGGAAGATAATTCTTTAAAACAGCTCGAAAAAGCTAAACGCGATGTCGCCGCGCTCGAAGGGAAGAGGGCAAAGCTCGTCGATATGAGGCTGGACGAAGTTTTAAGTAAAGAAGATTTTGAGTTGAAATATTCGGAGCTGTCTGCTAAAATAGAGGTAGCCAAAGCTGAGCTCGCCCAATGCGAGGAAGCGGCAAAGATTTACGGAAACGTCAGGGAAAGAATAGCGGTATTCCGCAAGACGCTGGAAGAACACGCCGTGCTTGAAGAATTCGACAGATATGTCTTTGAAAGCATTGTCGAAAAGGTAATTGTCGGCGGTTATGACGAAGAGGGCAACAAAGACCCCGAACTCATAACTTTTATCTATAAATCGGGTTTTAAGGACAGCCTTACTGCGCACGATTTCAGAAGTCCGCGCAAGAGCTACGCCGCCCGAAAAGAATCGTATCACTCGTCAGAATACGAGGGCGAAGATGTGTATCAAAAAGGCGGCGGCGACACACGTCGAGACGTTAGTCGTCCTTTCCAAAAAAATTCCCGACAGCAAAGTTGGTATTTTGAAGTAAAACAAATTTTAAGACATTAACCGCGCGAGGGGAATAAAAATATTCGGAGAGACGGCTGCGGAGGAAAATTTGAATTTATTTTAATCCGCAAAGGAGCTTTAAAGTGAAAGTCGAAGTAGTGGATTACAGACCTGAGTGGGCTGAAATGTACGCGGCTGAGGCGGAAAAAATAAGGGCGGTGTTGGGGGAAAACCTTATTGAAATCCACCACATCGGCAGCACAGCCGTAAAAGGTCTCAAAGCAAAGCCGATAATCGATATTTTGGCGGTTGTTTCGGATTTGGTCTCTTTGGACGGCAAAAATTCCGAATTCGAGAAAGCGGGCTACGAATGTATGGGTGAATTCGGAATAAGGGGAAGGCGTTATTTCAGAAAGGGGGAGGAAATACGCACGCATCAGATTCATGCGTTCGGCGCGCTTAGCGCATACGACATCGAAAGACATCTCGCTGTCAGAGATTATCTCAGAGCGCACGACCGCGCCGCCGAAAGCTACGGAAAGCTCAAAGAAAAGCTTGCTGTTCTTTATCCCGACGACATAGAGGGCTATTGCGACGGAAAAGACGCTTTTGTCAAAGCTCTCGAAAAAACGGCGTTGGATTGGTACAGAAAAAATATAGAGGATAGAAAAATATGGAAAGAGAAATAAGGGTATATGCGACGGGCACGCACCGCGCCCTGCCGGATTGTATACGCGCTACCGTCAGGCTTGCCGGACTTAAAGATACTTACGAAGCCGCCGCGGAGGAATTTAAAGACAGCTTTGAGTTTTTGTTGAAGGAGACAAAACAATTCGTTTTCAAAACTGCGGATTTTTCAATCAACACGCATTACGCGGACGAGCGCGACGGCAACAACGTATGGAGAAAAAAATTTGCGGGATTTATGTTTTCCCACACGCTTGTCTGCGAGTTTCCTTTCGATACCTCCGCGCTTGGCGCGTTTGTATTTACGTTGGGGCGCTGTAAGTGCGTGGACAGCTTCGGTTTCGATTACGCCGTAACGGACGAAGACGGAGCCTATGACGCCGCAGCCGCCGACGCGGTCAAAAAAGCGGTCAAAAAGGCAAATGTTTTGGCGGCGGCCGCAGGCGTAAAGCTCGGCGATATTGCGTCGATTAGTTTCAACGCCTCTCCAAGAAACATATTTTCGCCGCGTATGTGCAAAACGAACGACCGCGCGGCGGTCATGACGGCGTCCGTCGACGTTGCTCCGCGGGAGTTGAGCTTTTCCGAATCGGTGGAAATGGTTTGGGAGCTTAAATAAAAGCGCGTAAAAAGGCTCAACCTAATAGGTTGAGCCTTGAATTTTTATACCGAAAAAAACCGAATTTATCTTTCGGCTTTGTTGAGAGTCCTCATGCAACGCGTGCAGATGTAATCGTTTATTTCCTTACCGTCTATTTCAAGCTTGACCTTTTTGAGATTCGCGTTGTAAGTTCTCGGTGTTTTTCTGTTGGAGTGACTTACCAGATTGCCGGACATTTTCGCCTTGCCGCACACCACACAAACTTTGGACATAATTAAGCACCTCCTCATATCAGAGTGTCGTTTTCAACCTGTTTATATTAGCACCGATTTTAAAAAAAAGCAACCGTTTTTAAACAAATTTTTCTTGTGGCGGCGGATTTTTTCGTTCAGTTATGAAAAATGTTCAAGTTTATTCGGGAAATTCCGCCTAAACAGTTGTAAACTTGCTCATAATATTGTAAAATAAAACGGTCGAATTAAAATTCGCGGAGGGAAAAATGTCACTGCGCACCAAAAACACTTACGGGGAAATCACAATAACCGACGAAGCCGTCGCCAATGTGGCGGGCAGGCTTGCGTTGGATTGTTACGGCGTGGTGGACAAAGTTCCGCGCAAATTTTCCGACGCTTTGGCGGACCTGTTCAGACGCAGCAGCTGGGGCAGGGGCGTAAAGGTGGTCACGAAAGAAAATCGTATTTATGTTGACATCTATGTTGTTTTTCGTTTCGGTCTGTCCATTTCCGCCGTTGCGGAGTCGCTCAAAAGCACAATCAAATACGGTCTGGAAGAGTTTTCGGGCATGGTTGTGGACAGCGTCAACGTACACGTCGTAGGCGTCGAATTGTAAATAAAATATCGAACCGCTTTTGACGTCGGTTTTAGGAGTATATATGGCAGCAGCACGCTTGGCGCCGGACAAATCCGTTTCGGCGGTTGTGTTGAGAAAAATGTTGGTTGCGGGCAGTAAAATGCTCGAAGTAAATAAAGAATCGGTAAACGCTCTCAACGTGTTCCCCGTCCCCGACGGCGACACGGGCACGAATATGTCTCTGACAATGATTTCCGCAATGAAGGAAGTCTGCAAAAACACCACCAACACCATGGAGGCGCTTTGTCAGGATTTGACCAAGGGAGCTTTGAGGGGCGCGAGAGGCAACTCGGGCGTCATTTTGTCTCAGATATTGAAGGGCTTTGCCAATGTGGTTTCTCCGCAGGAGGAGCTTGACATAAAGAATTTCGCGCGGGCGCTCAAATCGGGAGTGGAGCTTGCTTACAGCGCGGTAGCCAAGCCCAAGGAAGGCACGATGCTTACGGTTATCAGAGTTATGACCGAGCACGCGCTGGAAATTTCCAAAAAGCCGTTGACCTACGACAATTTCCTCAGCGCGCTTATAGAAAAGGGGGAGGAAATCCTTGCTCAGACTCCGGAAATGCTGGACGTGCTGAAAAAGGCGGGCGTGGTCGACTCCGGCGGCTACGGGATAATAATGATTTTCAAGGGTATGCTCAAAGGCTACCGCAACGAGGAAATAGAGGGCGCCGAAGACTATGTGCCCACACCCGTTTCCCTTAATCTTGCGTCCGGCTCCAACAAGCTGGTCGAGGATATTCAAATCGATTACGAAAATCTCGACGATATTGAGTTTGCCTACTGCACCGAGTTTTTTATAATAAACCTTAAAAAGAAAACTACCGTCAGCGACATCGACAAGCTGCGCGAAAAACTCAACAACATAGGCGACAGCACGCTTGTCATAGGCGATTTGTCCCTTGTCAAGGTGCACGTGCACACCAACAATCCCGGCACGGCGCTTTCTTACGCCTTGCAGCTGGGAGAGGTGGACAAAATAAAAATAGAAAATATGCTGGAACAGAACCGCGAGCTGAAAGCCAAGTACGAGGCGGAGCGCAAGAATATCGGCATACTTACCATTTGTTCCGGCGAAGGAATGGCGTCCATATTCAAGGACTTGGGAGTGGACAGAGTAGTCGAAGGCGGTCAGACCATGAACCCGAGCGCCGAGGACATCGCGCTTGCGGTCAACAAAATAAACGCCGAAAACGTCATTATCCTGCCCAACAACAAAAACATAATTTTGGCAGCCGAGCAGTCTCGCTCGTTGGTTAAGAAAAAGACCGTGTACGTAGTTCAAAGCACGAATATACCGCAGGGCTTGTCCGCCACGCTTGCTTTTAACACGGAAATCAACATAGCCGAAAATATAGAAAACATGAACGAGGCGCTTTCCACCGTCAAATCGGGTTCGGTCACGTTTGCGGTACGCACCTCCAAAATCGACGACGTCGAGGTCAAGGAGGGAGATGTAATCGGTCTGTTTGAAAGCAAAATCGCAGCCGTCGGTTCTTCTCCCGAAGCGGTGACAAACGAGTTGATTGACAAAATGATTGACGAGGACGACGAAATCATGACGCTTTATTACGGAGAGGACGTAACCGCCGAGCAGGCGGAGGCTTTCTGCGAGGAGCTTGCCGAAAGGTATCCCGATTTCGAGGTAAGCGTACACTGCGGCGGTCAATCGCTGTACTATTATCTGATTTCAATAGAATAACAAGAACATATAAAAAACATCTCTGTTCGATGCGGAGCTGCCGTTTTCGGCAGTCTCCTCTTAAAAAGAGGTGTTTTTATTTTTGTTTTCAGGTCAACTTTGAATATTTCTTAATTTAATAGAGCAACAAGAACATATAAAAACCCCCTTTGCAGAACGCAAAGGGGGTTTAATATCAGTTTTGATTTTCAGGGACGAAGCTCGTTGCTGACAAATGTGAAGGCTACGGCTCCCGGACCTACGTGACAGCCGATAGTGGGACCCATTATGCGAATCTCCGGCTCTATACCGTACTGCTTTTTTATTTCCTCGGCAAAAATCTTTGCTCCGTCGAGGTCGCCCGTGTGCACAACGGTAGGGTAGGCGTCCTCCGCGAAGGTAAATTTCTTTATGTTTGACAAAATGTATTTCAGCGCTCTCTTTTTGCCGCCGGAAATTTTCTGAATTACGCGCAGCTTGCCTTCCCTGTCAAAGTCCAGCATGATTTTGAGTTTTATCAGCGTGCCTATTGCCGCCGCGGTTCCGCCTATTCTTCCGCCGCGCTTTAAGTGATACAAATCGTCCACAACGACGAAATGCTGAATTTTGTGTTTTTTGTCCTCCACAAAATCGACTGCCTCTTGAAGAGTTTTGCCTTCGTCGCGCAGCTTTACCGCCATTTTTACGAGCATACCCTGACATACCGTCGTGGTGTGGCTTTCTATCGGCACGAGATTGAAATCGGGATATTTTTCTTTGACCATTTCCGCCGCCTGAACGGCGTTGTCGCGCGTATTTGCAAGCTGATACGATATGGTAAAGTGAATGATGTTGCGATGTCCCGCTTCCGCGAGCTTTTCAAAATATTCCCTGTGTATTTCGGTGTTGTTTTTGGAAGTAAATATGTTTAGCGCGGGATTTTTCAGCATTTCAAAAAAATTGACGTACTCGTCGTATGTTTGAAAATTGTCCTGCATAAATCTCGTTTCGCCGTTTTCTTCTATGGTGATGGTGAGGGGCAGATAGCCTATGCCCATTTTTTCTATTTCGTTGGCGTATAAATCGCACGTACTGTCGGTTGATACGAAAAAATTTGTCATCCAAGATATTCTCCTTGTCATATAATAACATACGGCGGCTTTTTTTTCAATAAATTGATACAAATCTCTTGATTTTTTCTATTGTTTTTGTTAATATGTTTAAGCTGACAATTCGCGGGAGTGGCTCAGTGGTAGAGCGTTGCCTTGCCAAGGCAAATGTCGCGGGTCCGAATCCCGTCTCCCGCTCCATATCTCAAAAGAGACAAAACAAATATCCGACAGAAGTCTGTCGGATATTTGTTTAAGCCGTTTTTTGCAAAGACAGAGAACGCAGGGCTGACTGTCGGCGACTTTTGCGGCAGTGTATGCGTCGAATTTTTTTGGAGAAAGTCATGTCAGAGGAAAAAATACTTGAAATTGCGTTGAAGCAGAGCGCGGAGGATTTCGGCTGCGCACGGCGGGATTTTTTCGCCGACGAAAATGTCGTAAGCATTCTTGACCGCCGCTCCGAGCGCGCTCGCAAGGACCTGAAAGGAGAACTTTTTTTCGACGTGGCGTCATTCGGCAAAAACGCGATTGTGTGCGCGTCTCGCGAGCTGAGCGGGGAAGCGTATGGTTTTGCCCGCGCTTTTTCGGGCAAAAATTGCTTCGGCGCAGACGCAATACGCTGGCTGGACAAAAATCTTTTCGGTAGGGGGCTTGAAGCGGGAGCGGTTTCGCTGTATTTCCTTCCGCTAGGCGAGCCGACTTGTCCGACTCCCGACAACGTGCGGTTTGTTTTTTTGGAAAAAGAGAGTCTCCCGCCGTTTTATCTCCCGCAATGGTCAAACGCTTTGTGCGAAGAAAGGAAAAGTCTTGACGTTTTTGCCGTCGCCGCGCTCTGCGGCGGATTGACCGCGGGGCTTGCGGGCGCGTCTTGCGACTGTTCCGATATGCTTCAGATAGGCGTTGACGTCCTGCCCGCGTTCAGAGGGCGCGGGTTGGGCGCGGCGCTGACGTCGCGGCTTGCGGCTTGCATCCGTGCTGCGGGCAAGACGGCTTTTTACTGCTGCGAGGCGGGAAATCTGCCGTCGATTAAAACCGCTTTGCGCAGCGGATTCAGACCGACGGCAACCCGTCTTTCGGCGCAAAAACAAAAGCCCGACGCATTTTAAGCGGCGGTCGGGGGAATTTCGCGTCAAAAAAACCCGCCTGTCCCAAGCGTTGGTCGCTGTCTGCGGGTCAGTACGGGCGAAGTTAAATATCCTTTATTCCGAGCAGATAATCCGCCGACACGTCGAAAATTACGCACAGCTTTCTGATTGACGAAATGGACGGTTCTGTTCTGCCCTGTTCCCAAGACGCGTAACAGTTGGGAGAAACGCCCAAACGGCTGCTGACTTCTTTTTGTTTCAATTCTGAGAGTTTTCGGATTTCTTTCAATGTTTCAGAAAAATTTTCCTGTTCTATTCTCATGCAATAAATTTTACACAAGTCGAAAAAATAAACGCACTTTTACCCAAAATGAGTAGCGGTAAGAACAAAATTCGATGTAAAATGTAATTATACGCGCAATATGTTTAGAATAGTCCGTCGCCTTAGAGCCGCGCGCGATTGACTTTTCCGAGCGATTGTGGTAATTTATTTAACACTTTCTGCAATGACGCCAATGTTCGAGAGTTCCCCGTTTTATTGACTTTTTAGGACATTTACCAACAAAACAGTATGAAATATGTGCTTTTTTCTCTTTCTTGCAACGAAATTCGACAAAAAACGAGAAAATTGTACAAATTTAGCGTTTTATTTTGTACAATAACGGTAGACAAGCGCAAATCGTATGTGTTATACTTTATCACAAGGAGGCCGATAGAATTGAAAATAGCTTTAATCGGTGAGGATACGGAAAGCAAAGCCAAAATCAGGGAATATTTTGCTCAAAACAATGATTATGAATTTGTGTTTGACGAAGCGGACGGCTACAAGGCGCTGCAATATTTCGACGAAAACGACGTTGACGTGGTGATAACGCCCATTATGCTGCCCGAATTGAATGCGTTCGACTTGATGGAGCATTTCAGAAACAAAAAATCCATGAAGTTTCTGATTTTGTCGGAATTGAAGTCGGAGGCTTTTATGATGAGATGTCTGACAAGCGGAGCGGCGGGATATTTGTTGAAGCCGGTCAACTGCGCGGTGCTCGCCGAAAAGCTGCAAAATCTTCAATCGGCAAAAACAACCTTTACGACTACGGGCAAGCCGTCCAATCTCGGCAAAACTTTGGACGAAAAGATTTCAAACATTTTCATAACCGTAGGCATACCCGCGCATATCAAGGGTTATCAGTATCTGCGCGACGGCATCAAGCTGGTTGTCGAAAACTCGCAGAAAATCAACAGCATAACAAAATGTCTCTATCCCGAGATTGCCAAACGCTTCGGCACCACGTCAAGCAAGGTGGAAAGGGCAATCAGGCACGCAATCGAGGTCGCCTGGAACAGAGGCAAAATAGAAAACATCAACAATTTGTTCGGCACCAAAATTTATACCGCCAACGAAAAACCGACCAACGGCGAGTTCATTGCGCTGATAGCGGACAAAATGCTGCTGGACGAAACCTGATAAGAATTCAGTTCCCCGAAAAGACAGGCTGTTTGCCTGTCTTTTTTGTTATATGAATAAAATTCATGAAATTTCACAAAAATCGGGGTTAAAAATGCTTGACAGGCGCAGGGG
>OLXR01000173.1_pt1 | contig 38341 bp, 55 predicted proteins | sample 1673941 | NCBI WGS metagenome assembly OLXR01 (sample SAMEA103958134, study PRJEB25191) | human gut metagenome
AAATAAATCCGATAAAATACAAAATTCTTTTTTTGCAATAATATTTAAAATTATTTAATTCGCTTAATTTCTCTTTTTTCATTGTCTTTTTCCTCTTTTACAGCGTTTGAAATTGGTATTTGCCCATCTTTTTTATTTTCATCTTCTGTGATAGAGCCATCAATAATATTATTTGCTGCATCTTCAACAATTTTTAATGTTTCTTCGACAAGTTTTTTTGCTGATGCATTTAAATTTGAATTGTTAAAAGCAATTGTCATTGCTTCACTTTGTTTTTTTAAAATGTCAGTAATTTTCTCAATTGTTTTTTCTGCTTCAATATATTTTGTGGATAAATTGTTTACTATTACTTCTGCATTTGTAGCATATTTTTGATATTCGTCTTTTACAATTTGCAATAATGTTTGTTTATTTTGAATTTTTTTATTTAATTTTTTATTAGTAATTTTTGAAACTATTCCTTGAACAGGGATATATAATGCTCCTATTAAAGAAATGACATATGCGACTTTCTCGCTAGTTATAAATTCGATTATTGTTTCTAAAATTTGTGACATTTTGACCTCCTACATAAATTTAGAATCATCAATAAATACTGCTAATTTAATTACTGCTTGTTTTAATGTATTTAATTGTTCTTCTAATTCTTTATTTTTTTTATATAAATCTTCTATTACTTCTTCTAATTTTTGATTTTTATATTTTATTTTTTCAAGTTTTTCAAATTCTATTTTCTTGTTATCTTTGAGAACTAACAAACTTCCTTCAGAACATTTATTTTTTGATTTTATTAAATCATCTTTTATTGTGTCAAGTATTCTTTTTTCATAATTCATTTTTTTCTCCTTAAAAAAACCTAGGTTAATTCCTAGGTTAGTTATTCTACTTTCCAAACGATATCTACAATTTCATTTCTGCAATCCCATATGTCATATAATACTCCATCAATTCCACAAGTCAAATGTCCTTGAACTCGTATTATAAAAGTTCCTTTAGGATTAAGATTTAAAAATTCTTCTATCGTCATGCCTTGATAACTTTCGTATCTTTCTAATTCATAAACACTATCTAATAAATGTTTATAGCAACATACGCATAACTCTTCACAATCGAATAAATCACCTATTAAATCAAGTTTATGCTGAATTGTATAATAATCTTCATTTACTGCTAAAGATATTGCTCTACAAACGCAATCTTCTTCCCTGTGACCTAAAGGTTGCAAGTTGAGAAATTTATACTTCATTTTCTTTCAATGCTTTTCCTAATACAATATAGTTTAGATAAGCATAAACTTTTTCACTTGGACTTAACTCGATATCATCATCTTCTAAAAATTGCTTTGCTAAAGACAAATAAATATGTGGATCATTTCCTACATTTTTATAATCTGTTATCATTGCCAAGTATGTTGCATAAAATTCTTCTTCACTAAATTCTTCAAATTTAACTCCCATTTGCTTTGCTTTATTCAAGACTTCTTGTTTAGATAGTTGGAATCTATCTTTGCTTTTCATTTTTTTAATCCATTCTTCAAGTTCTTTCTTATATTCTTGTCCTGGATCTTCTAAAGCATAATCATTGCGACCATCACCGCCGTAATAATCTCCTCTATCTCTATATGTCATTTCCCCAAAAATTTCATATTCCATAGGTCGATTATATTCTCCATATCGTTCAGCATCATAATGACCATCGCTTGTTCCATAGTTGGCATCATAATTGCTATTGTATCGAGAATCATATTCTGAATGAGAGTTTCTATTATCCATTGCTCTATCTCTCCCCCGCCTAGATGATGTTACATAGCCACCCCTTGAACCATATGGGTTTCTTCCATCCATACCACTTGTGTGATTTCTTCCACGTCCTCTACGACCACGACGACCATCCATTTCTTTCTTTAAGAATCTATTTTTTTCCATAGTCAATACCCTCCTATAGCACTTTTTTCAACATTAACAACTAAATTGCTAATTGTTGCACCTATTCCTGTATTTACTACAGTGATAGTTTTTGCTAAAGTCGTTTCACATCCTAAAATGCAAGTATTGTCTACTAAAAAGTAATAATCAAGTGTTAAATTTCTTAATTCTGTGGTTGCTGTAGTGATAGATTCTGTTGCTAAAGCACCAGGTATTAAAAAACCATTTTCTGATAACTGCAACGTTACATCTCCAGCTGTTGTTCCTGAAACATTAGCTGTTAATGTAAGATGATAAATACCTTTTTGATTTAAAGCTATACTATTGCCATTAAAAGTAAAAGTAGTTACTCCGCAATTTTTTTTGCAGTATTTGTGATAAACTGCCCCTAAATTTATAATACCATTTGTCAAAACTGTTTGACTAGTTAGATTTTTTGCCCCCAATAATAACATTTTTTATATACTCCTTTCAAATAATAAAGAGCATAGAATCAACTATGCTCTTAATGAGGATAATTAATCCTTTTCTCTCAACTATTGAATTGTGGATGCACAGCAATTACCTTGATTATATGATACACCAATAGGATTTCCATAACAACAATTAGGATTTGGTACTACATATGCAGGAATTGGACAGTCTCTTCCAAGACGTCTAATCAATTCTGCTGTTTGTGCTTCTTGATTAGCTGTAATGTAAGCATTTTGTGCTTGCTGTGAAGCTGCTAGTTGTAATGCATTAACTTGTTGAGTCAATGCTGCAATACGTTCGTTTTTAGCCTCAATCTTGTTAGCAACTAGTTCTTCGTGAATAGCACGATAGTTTGCATTTTGATTTTCAATTAAATCACGTGTGTTCATGTTCATTGTGTTTTGTAAAACACAAGTAGATTGAGCTAAATTATAATTTACACCATCAATTGCACGTTGTGTTTGGCAGCAACAATTTTGCAAATTATAACCTAAATCAGTAATTGCTGAACGAGTTTCATATCCGTTTTGCATAATAGAAGTGTTTACACCACCAAAACCTTGACATAGTGTTTGTTGTAACCCTGCTTGCCCCAACTTAATATCATTGAGTGAACTTAATACTGCACTATTATTAAATCCTGTTGCTATATCTGTTTGTGTCGCACCTTTACCTAGTTCATATCCTAAGAACTCAGAACCACTTCCGCCATTTCCACCACCAAACGCATTTCCGTTTCTTCCCCAACCAAACAGTAAAGCAATTAAAATGATGCCCCACCATCCGTCAGAAAACCCGTTTCCAAAACCATTTCCATTGCCACCAGTATTGATGATAGGTGGCATATCAGTTTCATAATAAGCCATTTTTTTCTTTCTCCTTAAATAATATTTATATTAAGGTTGTATGTCGACCTACAACTTAATACCAAATTGATTCATCATTTGAAGCATTGGTTGTAAATCAATATTGTTTTGTTTGGCATATTGTTTTACATACTGTTTTGGTGACATCCCACTTTGTTTCATTTGGTTATTTGCTACTTGCATTTGATTTAACATTTGTTGCATTTGTGGATTTTGCATTGCCATTTGTTGTACTTGTCGCATAATTTGTTGTGGATTACGACCCATTTGCATCATTTGACTAAGCATTGCCATTGGATTATTATTCATTGTTTGTTCCTCCTGTTGCTTGAGGTTTATTTAACAATTCAGAAAGTCTATTTACTTCCAATTTTAATGCTTCAAAATCTGATTTCTTGGCATAATCTTCATTTTTATCCAGTTTAACCAAATCATACGTTTCAAGAGTATATCGTCCTTGTTGGTCTGCTCTTTTTTCATACAAAAATGTACTATTGTTGTCTTTCAAATAAGCAGTTTGATTTGGTTGCAATATATAAGCCTTTGCGTCATCAATACCATTTACAAAAGAAAAAATTATGTTAGGTCTTGCTTGTTGATATTGATTTTGATAATTTGGATAAAAATTATTCCCATAAGGATTACCATAAAAATTAGATTGCATAGTTTTACTCCTTCATTTTTAAAAATCTATACAACAAAATTATAAAATGTAATCTTTTTTTAAACAATGACGCTTTTATGACAATTTAATGACATCAATAAATTTTTTTATTCTTCTGTTTACTGTTCTTGTTGAAATATTTAAAATATCGGCTACTTCTTCACAAGTATTTCGAGTATATAAAAAAATTGTCTCACTTAAATAAAAAACTCCTTTCTTAATACACAATTTTTCAATATAATTTTCATCAATATGACCATCTAAAATTTTTAGTATTTCCCCCCTAAAATTTTTCATTTTACCCCCAAAATTAATTAATTAATTGCTATAAAAAAACCCAAAATCACTGCATAACTGTAGATTAAGTTTGTTACAATTAATAACAAAAAGTACAATAATTTTGGTTTTTTAATTTTTAAAAAAATAAAAAGCAAAAGACAAGGAACAATAATTATTTTGACAATTCCTAGCAAAAAAGGTTTATCTAACAATTGTTCCATTAACAAATTTGCTTCTTTAAAATTATTTAAATTATTTAAAGTCAATAAATAATCTACAAAATTAAGTATTAACAACAACAATATTAATTTTTTGATTAATAATTTTAATTTAAAATTTTTATTTTTCATATTATTCATTTGAATCTATAACATATAGTAATTCACTGTTATTTAATGTTGCTCCAGTAACAACTCCACTAGTACTAGTAAATTTAAAACCTAAATAAGAAAAACTATTGCCACCACCACTTGTTAAATTATCGTCATTTCCACTAGGTCTGCAAAATACCATTCGTTTATTCGGTGATGGTATAGCTGTTACTTTTATAACTCTATTAGTAGAATTCATTGAAAACATAACATATATGTCTATAGTTGTTGAATTTGTTGTACTACTGCTACTACTATCTTTATATTTTATTGTAACATTATGTTTGTAAATAAATAGTTTATTATCATATAAACTATCCATTGTTCCCGCATATTCTAAATATAATTTTAAATTTGAATAAGCATATGAAAAAGTTACATTAGGATCTGTAAAACTTGGTGAACTTGGAATGTTGCTAACTTGAATAGGGTATTCATCAAAAGGAGTATCATCAGTTATTGTTCCTCCTTTTTCATTAATTGCATTTTTTAAAGCTGCTTTAGTATCTAGAATTTTTTGCAATTTTTGTGCAGTCGTTCCCATTTAAATCACCTCGCCATTAATGGAATCTAATATTGAATTTATATCACCAATTGTAGAATTCAGTTCACTTTGTGTAACTATATCAGTGTTAGTTTTATTCCATGTTCCATCTGCTAAATTTACTTCTATTTTGTAAACAATATTCCCTTTAAAATTACCAAATGTTCTTGTACCTGCAGTTTCACCTAAAATTGTATAAGCATCATTTGTTGAGTCTACATTTGCTTGATAAATAATAGTGTTTGGATCGTTTTGTAAATTTGTTAAATCATCTCCTGAAAATGTTCCACTTTCCAAAGATGCATCTGTGATATAAACAGTTGGGACAACATAGCCAAAAGATAATCCATCCATATAAGTTTTTAACCCTTTTGGAGTGATTGCTTTGACATCGTTTGTTCCAGTTGTTATTTCTTCATCTGTAGCGGGATTAATAGTAAATCCTTGATATGTTATTGTAAATGTATCTGGGCTATAACGAAAAGTATAATTACCATTAAATTTTGATATTGTGCCATTATCATAAAATCTAATAGTAACTCCATATTTTGTATAAAGAATGGGATCATTGGCATTTATAAGCAAAGTATCATCTTTAATTAATATTACTTGATATTTATAATCTGTAAAATCTGTTGATTGCTGTATACCAACAAAGCACATATATCTTTTTTTGGTACTATTTGAATCAATAACTACTATTTTTTCTGGTTGATTATTTTTTAAAAAATTTAAAACCTTTGAATCTGTTGTAACATCGTCATAATTAACTATATAAACATCGTTTTCATCAACAACTGTTTGAATAATTTGTTCTAAATCTAATATTTTTGTTGTAAAAGCATCAACTGTTTGTTTAATATTTGTTTTTGTTCCATCACCATTATCGAAATTTTTTGCTGTATCAACAATTAATGAACCATTTAACAACATTTCTTGAAAGTTTGCAAAAGTCGTTGTTAGGACATATTTACCACTTGTTGTTTCTCTCCATAAACCTTGCATTGTTTCATCAACTCCCGAATAATCCCAAACATACATAATCATTTGACTTCCAATATTAACAAAAGCATAATCTCCTGCTTTTGCTGTAGGATATGTTTCGACTAATTCTTCATAACTAATAAAATCTCCTTTATAATGATCACTTCCTCCACCACCAAAAAGTTTTTTTATATTTTCGACTGTAATTCTATACACTTGATTTCCACTATTCAAAACAAAATAATCATTTTCAGCAAGATTATTTGCGATGGCTATATCATTAAATATTTTATTTAATTTGTTGCCTTCTAAATTTTGCGTTTCATTAAATAAAGTATTTATGTTTTTTTGCAATTGAAGAATATTGCTATCTGTATATTCTTTTGCAATATTTGCATTTTGTTCTATTTCTTGTTCTAATTCAATATCCTTTTGTTGTAAATTAGAAATATTAGTATTATTCAAATTTATGCTTTGATTAATATCATCAAATTTATCAGAAATTAATGTTTGATTATCTTTTGATATTGAAACTTGATCGCCTCTTACACGATGTGGATTGTTAAAATCTGCTCTATGATTATTGATATCAATTTGAGCTTGTTCTACAATGGCAAGTCCCTCTTGATAAAACTCCTCTTCCGTCTTTGTTTCTAAATTTGGTTGGATATTTCGCCTTATATATAAACAAAAATAAGGAGTTGCAATGGTTTTATTTCCATCTTTTAATAATGCAGAAACTTGCAACTGTCCTGCAATATCTAAAATTCTGTCAGCTTCTGTAAATTGATATTCATAAAGTTTAGTTAATACTTCTACATCTGCTCCACTTGCAGGGTCTAAAACAGTTATGAATTCCATTTGTCTATTTGAAATAACAAAACCATCTGCTCTTTTAAATGACAACTGAACTAGACTTGTATTCATGCTATCTGGAACATAAAACTGAATTGCATTTGCTTTATCTGCATTGGACACCAAAAAAGCTGTGTCTTCAAAATCTTTAATGCTACCATTTTCGTTTATGTAAACTTTTGCTAAATTATCTATCATTTTTTTCTCCTTTCTAAAAATTAAAAGAGCCGATTAATTCGACTCTTCTGTTGGGTCTATCCCTACTACACCTGTCCTTAATGGTGTTCCATCTTCTGTTGCAACATAGATTTTAAAAGGCTCTAACCTTACTTGTTCTTCAAAATAGTTCTTAATCATAATAGGTTTATTATTCAATAGTAAAACTATTGATTTATAGTTAGATTCAATGCTTGTAAAATCAACTGAAATATAATTATTGGTCTCATCAAATTCTGAAACACTAACAGGGGTTATTTCTGCCACATATTCGCTTGGTAGATTATCATATTTTCCAATATTAATATTGTATAATCTTATAGAATATACAGGGTTTTGAACGCCATTTAGTAAATATTCTACATATTCTTCCCTAACAATTGTGTTGTTTGTTCCCCTATAATTTACTTGAAATGTAAAGTTAAATATTTCGTAAGGGTCTTTATCAAAAATTTCAAAATATTCAATTTGATTTTCGTCAATTGTTGTTGAAATATATGGATATGTTTTTATATCTTCTAAACCTGCTTTTTTCAACACAATTGTATTACTTCCAAATTTTCCTTTTGAATTTGTATAATTATATACAATCATATCTTTGTTATTATAAATTCCTACATCCCAAATAAAATTATCTCTTGCTTTTTCAGTATAAATTATATTAGTTCCTAATTTTATTGCATTTGTTTCTCCAATTAATGCATAATTATCAGTATCAGAAAAAATATAATTAAAAAATTGATATTTATCCATATCATTATTTAAAGTTAAATAATATTTAAATTTAGCATTTTTAGCTAATATTGTTAATTCATCGTTTATGCTAAAGATTATTTTTCTTAATTTATAAGTAAGCCTATTTATTAATTCATCATTAGGAATACTATTAATTTGAACTCTTGTATCAGCTTCCATATTTAATCTTCTTCTTGCTCTTTCTAAACAAAGTTGTGCGTCAACATTTGAAAATTTTGATATTTGAGAAATAGTAATGCTATCAACTAAATATCTTTTGTTTCCATCTTTAACAATTGATCCAGGCATTGGGATATCTGCCCATGAATAAAATACACCACTTTTCATTACTGATCCATTTGACATATTGTCAATATAACTTTGTAATACTCTTGCTGCTCTATCTGGACTAATTTGTGTTGATGTTTGATTAAAATAAGTAATATCATCATATTTGGAATCATTGGAATACATCATAGGAATTTGATTTGCAAAAATAGGAGAATAATCTATTTGATATAATGAAGTCAATAAAGTATAATTTTTATTTACACCAATTGAATCAATAGTATTTAAAAAACCTCTAACGTCTGACATAGAAACTATTTCAAAATTATCTTTTGGTTCTACATAAATTATGCTACTTTTATATAAAATTCCTGTTTTTTTAGTTAAATGATTCAAATAAATTTTATTATTATCAAATCTTATATAATATTCATCTTCTTTATTTATTTGTTCCTCTGTTAAATTTTGATAATCAGAATCTTTTATAAAATGCATTAAAATTGAAATTTTTTGCCCAGAACTATCATAAAAATATGTTCTTTCGTTATCTCTAAATATTAAAGGATACTCATAGTCAGTTATTATTTCATTTGTGCCATCTAAAGAATAAAAACCATATATATAAATTTGGTTAATTTTTTTAATTGTTTGTTTCGTTTCTAAACCAAAATTATTCTCATTTATAATATTTGAATTATCAAGTGCAATAGATTTGCTTCCTCCTAAAGAAGGCTCTTTAAAAGAATTCAAAGTTAAGTTATTAATTTCACAATAAACATTTTTTGCCAAGCCTTCTCCAATTTCTGTTTCAAAATTTTTAGGATTTGTAAAAACTGAAATGTGATATTCTTTTCCGCTTAATCCATCTCTTCTTTGAAATTTTAAAATCCATTTTTTAGTCAACTCATTAAAGTCTAAATATGGAATATAATCAATTGAATTACCTATTTCAAATAATAATAAATAAAGATTACTTGAAACATAAGTAAGTTTCGGATTTGAATAAGTAACATTGGGTATTTCAACTTCTGCATCAAAATTTGATAAATATAATGCTCTTTCTATTATTTGTTTTAAAGAATAGTTGTTTTCAGCAAAACTACATGGTTCTAATTTAAAACCTCTTAATATTTCTATTGGTTCTGTCAAAGTTAAAGTGTTTATCTTTTCTCTTTCTTGCGTCCATATATTAGGTTGTGGCATATCAGAACTTTTACTATCTTTTACAACCCAATATTTTATTATTCCATCATTATCAATTTTGATGATGGAGTCTATTGGAATATGATAATTTGTTGGTGCGTAGAAACTAAATTCTCCTGCATCTAAAGCTTCATCAATTCCAAATGTAAAAGTTTGTGGATATGTTTGTGCAATACTTTTGTCCTCTTTAAGACTAGGTATTTCCACCCATTCTAAATTTTTATTTAAATAATATATTATTTTCATTGCTTTTTACCTTTCTTTTTAGTATAATTTAATTAAATTTGGAGGATTTTTTATGAAAAAATATAATAGCGAAAAAATAAAAGGTTTAGGAAAAATGTTTGTTGTTTTAACAATAATTTTTTTTATTTGTTGCATTCCTACATTTTTTATATTTGTGATAAAATTATTATCAAAAGAACCATATTCATCTTCATTGTCAATTTTAATAACTTTTATTTCATCAACTCTTACATGTTATGTAGTTGTTTGTGTTTTAGATGTATTAGAAGACTTATTTAAAAGATTAGAAAAAATAGAAAAGGAAAAAGAAAAATATGAGTAATAAAAAATATTTAAAATATCTAATAATATGTGTGTGGAGTTTTGTTGGTTTCTTGATAAGCAGTTATTTATTTTATTATAGACTGAATTATATTTCTTTAGTATCTTCATATCATTCAATAAAATTCGATACTTTTATAGATGGTTGTATTATCCCCATATTTGCAATTTTATCATTTTTAGGAATATTTATTTTTAATATTATTGAAATAATTAAAATAAAAAAAACTTGTTAATTATTTTGTGACATTATAACTTTTTTCGCCCCAAAAATTTCTAGATATACTTATTTGTCCGCTACCTAGAAATTGTTGACCATTTAAAAGTTGATTATATTTGGCTTGATTGTTAACCTCTGCTTCTTGTCGCAGTTGGTTAACTTTTTTTATTGCTTCGCTAGCCAAATCAATTGCCATACTTGCTAAGGCTGTTACATCTCCACTCAAAACTCTTATACCTAATGTCCCATATTTAACGGTATCACCTATTGCTTTTGAAACTTGTGTATTTCCTGTTGCTGCAATCAATTTTTGACCGCTTTGAATTAAAAAACCTGCTGAAATTGCTTGACCTGTAACTTCTGTTCTTGTTAATGTTCCTGTTGCATTATTTCGTATTGGTTGATTAACATTAGTTCCCTTATTTGCTTGAAGTTCAATAACAACAGGTATTCTAATTTCTGTATTATTTGCTGGCATTAATCAACCACCCCCAACACAATTGTATAAATTTCAACACCATTTTGTTCAATTAAAACTTTATTGTTAAAAACGACATTAATTGTTTCATCTTCTCCTTTTTGGAATTTAAAAATTTTTCCTGCTAAATTAATTGTTTTTAAATAATTACAAAAAGTGTTATTTGAATTATAAAAACTAATTGTAATAGTTCTTGTTAATCCATTATAACTTTGTACTCCTTCATCGCTTGTGCCATCACTTAATTGGAAATTATAAAGTGTGTTGTCTTGAAAATTTTGTATTCCCTCAATTTTAACTTTTTCTTCTTCAAAATATATAAATTTATCAACTATTATTGGTAAATTGGAATAAAACACATTACCAACTATTTGGCAAATACTTGTGTATATGCTTTCATTTCCTACATTTTCTACTGTTGGTGAACCAATAGTATAAGGTGTGTTAAGACCAAGTTTGAAGATAATTCCATCTTCAGTTTCAAAATATTTGCCATTTATGTTATTTACATACTCATTTAATATTGAAAGTACTTCTTGTAAAAAGATACTTTCACATTTAAAAGTAATTGTTGTAATAATATTAGTGGCTAAAACATTCTCGACACCTGAAGTAGTGCCTTGACCTGTCTTGATAACTGCTAAAATATCGCCTTTGTTGTAGTTCTTGAAAGTTATATCATTTGTTGTATAAAGTTTAAATTTACCCCCTAAAATCGTCTCTAAATCGTTTTTAAATGCTTTCTTAAATTGTTGTTCGAATGTCAAAATCAATCACTCCTTTTTCTCTATAAATTATTGTTTGAATTAATAACAAATCTAATTGCTCTTGATATTGAACAATTTCCTCTTCTGTATAAGTCCCTTCAAAAATACCTATTATTGCAGGACGTACCGCTTCTATTGCATTTTGTATCCAACCCTCATTAGGGTTTTGAGCCCCTTTCCACTTTTCACTAATCCAAGTCTCGTTGGTATAAACTGCATAAGGGGCTAATTCCCCACCAATCACAACTTGCCACATTCCATCTTCATAAACACTTTTAATTGCATTTATCGAAAGGTTGCCAGTATCTTTTGGTGCATAAATTCTACATGATGTTTCTAAAATTAAAGCACAAAGTTCACTTTTTTTTAATAAGTCCATTATTCCACTCCAATGAAATAAACTTTAGTATGATTCCCAATTTGCTTTGGTAATTCCTCAACATACTTGACAATTCTACTTTGTTTGTTAAACAAAATATCAATTCTGTCATCTACTTCGATTCTAGATGCATTATTATCAAGCAAAGTAGTCCTAGTCGTAAATACTGCAGTAAATTTACCACTGTTTAATCCTTCCGCAACTCCTATAGATTCTTTTCTTGCGTTGCTATTAAGAATTAATTTTAAAGGATACCACTCTGAAGAATAACCAATAATCTCACCATCTTCACTCACAATTTTTTTTCTTAATCTTGCATTTGGAATCAACAGCCTAAACCTCTAAAGCAAAATCCATTTGCTTTCAATTTTATTTGAACAGTAGGAGAAATATATCTACTTGTAAGTTCAATTATTGGAATTGACATGCCTGTTGTTAAATCAATTCCACTTACAACAGAATAATCGTCTGTATTTAACGTCCAATACATTTGATCTAATACAATGTTGTCAAAAACTTCTTTTCTTGCGGTTGTTAAATTTTTATAATTAAATGTTGCATTTTTTGATTTGCAATAAGTTTCCACAAGTTCAATTTGTTGATCAATAAATCTTTTTACTTTGTTTTGTTCAAAATGTGCATTAGGTAAAATTTCTTCTAAATCTAAACCATATTTATTTTCAAATTCTTTTTTTAAATCCATATTTACTCCTTAAAATAAAGAGGGCTAAAAAGCCCTCATTTTTATTAAGCTGCTGGTTTATGAATATACACAGCTTTTTCTGCACCTGGCTCTACCCATGCATCATGATAAATACCTAAATCAAGTTCAGTCATTCTGCCACCAAATCCTGGAATCTCATCAAAATATTTGTTTTCTTGATATTTAACAAATGCAGCAAATGCTGGTGTTGCAGTTAAAATAAAATCAATTCCCTCACCCAAAATATCATCTGGAACTTGAATTACTTTAGCTTTAGTTGCATCTCCGTACAACGTAACATTTACCGATAAATCTCCACCCCAAGAGCCAGTAGAGATTGAACCAGTTGATTTTGCTGCTTGTTTTAATAATCTAGCCTTTGAAGTTGCAATATGCAAAGTTAAATTCTCTCGAACTCCCAAATCATATAAATAATCTAAACCACTATCTATTGCAGCTTCTATCGTATCTGCTGTTAAAGCTCCTGTTACAACTTTAGAACCAGTTGCTCCTACAAGTTGTGTAAAACGATATTTATCAACAGATGGAATTTGCACTTCGCGAATATATTTGCGACCAGCTGTTGCAATTTCTAAACTTTGTGCTTCCTCTCCATCCATTTTGTCAAGTCTTAAAACGTTTCCTTTATCTTGCGTTAACGATTTTTCCACCCAACTTACATTAATGTTTGTTCTAGTATAACCAGTTTCACGATTATAATCTCCTAAAACTGTTGAACCTAAACTAACTTGTCTGTATTTAACAGTTTTAGCACCTACTGCTACATTTGGTTTAACAAAATCTGCTGTATAAGAATACGCTTGATAAATTTTCTCTAATTCTGCATCGTTATTAAAATAACGAACTGCAGTTGCTATTGAATTTGCCATATTTTTTTAATCTCCTTTTTTATAATTTTCTAAATTTTTCGAATTCGTCTACTCCTCCACCATCAGAACCATGATGTTCGCTTCCTGCAGATGTTGATACTTGATTAGTAAATAACCAATCATTATCCTTTTTAATTTGAGCAATTTGTTCATCTAACCCACTATATACTCCATCTTTAAAAGTACATTTTGTTAAATCTAACATTCCTTTCAAAGCGTTTTGGTTTCTAGCACCACTTTTAGCAAGTATTGATTCTAAGGTGTAGTTTTTTTGCAATTGAAGAATCTTAGCATCGTATTCTTCTTTTGCTTTTGCATTTGCCGATTGTAATTCAGCAATTTGTTTGGTAAGGTCTTCATTTCCTTTTGCGGACTTTTGAAGTTCGACAAGTTGTGAATCTCTGCTAGCAATTTGATTCTTTAACTCTTTATTTGTTTCATTAACTTCATCAAATCTCGATTTTGGTATAAAATCTTTTCCTTCCGCAAAAAAATAATCTTTTCCTTCAATTTTTGGTGCGATATATTGATTAAAAATATCCTCACCAATTAATTTTTTTAAATTTTCTAATGACATAATTTTCTCCTTTCATTTTTTTACGTGGAATGACCACGAAATTAGATAAGTTATTCATGATTTTAACGTGTTTTGCTCACGAATTGGGTATAATAAAAGACCCCTTGCGGAGTCTTGTTATTATTTAAGAAGGCACAGGTAGGCGAAAGAGGATACCTACCTGAAACAGTTTAATGTCGTGTTTAGGACAATTATTTATTTTTAGTTTCATTAGTTGTAGAAATATTATCTATTACTTCTCCTGTTTCTGCATCTATTACTATTAATTCACCTTTATCGTTATATTCAAATTTTATTTTTTTCATTAATCATCACCTTTAATAATTAGTTTTGTTCTATTCAAAACAATAGTGTAATCTATTGTATCTCTAGTTGCAGAAGCACCTTTAACAGTTATTGCATCATAACCTAATAAAGTTGCTTTTACACCTTGGTCTAATTCACTTTTACTTCCTACTGTGACAGCTTCATTGTAAATGTCTTGAACAAAAATTCCGCCATATTCAATTTTTCTTAATTCTTGCATTTTTGCTTTTAATAAATTAAATGTTTCTTGTTTCGCTTCACCATTAGCAAGCTTTTCTTTAACAATTTCAAATTCTTGTCTTGTTTTTAAATATTCTTCTGCTTTATTTACTAAATAAATCGTTTCTTTATCTAATTTTCTGCTTTTGATAATGTTTAAACCATATTCAGCATTAATATGTTTGTAATTAATTATTTTAGAATTTTCATTTAAACACATTGTTTCAACTTGTGAATAAATATTTCCACTTTCTTCATTACCTTTTTTGTACAAATTAATTTCAGAATCAATTAACTTTATTTGTTCTTCTGTATTAGTTGTTGAACTTACACAGTACATCCCACGACCATACCTTGACCCACCTTCAGAACAGTCAACATACCATTCTCCTTCTCTTAATTCGTGTTTAAATGCTTGTAGTATATCTTCATTTGAAGCACTATAGACACGTTTTAAAATTAATGGTGATTTTTCAAGTTGTTTTTCAAATTCTTTACTAGATACAACTTTTGGTAAACCATCAAATTTTTGTTGATTAATTACATCTTGAATTTCAAATTTAAATTTTTCTTTATTTGATTGCCAAGTATTAACTATATTTTTACCACTAATGACTGTATGTGTTGGCTTTGGAGGGGTATTTTCTACTACTACAATGTCTGTATTTGGAATTTCTCTTTCTTTTAAATCTTTTGCAATTTGTATTTCAATATTCTTTTGTCTTTCTTCATCGCTAATTAATGTCCGCCACCTATAAAAAGCACGACCATTTTTAATTGAATACTCTTCATACCGCTTGTTTAAATTTTGCCACTGTTTGCGCATTTTTGACGCTTCTTCTTTAAATCCTTGTTGTCTAAGCAATGTTTCCATAGTCTTCTTATGTCGAATTTCGTTTTCGTATAGTCTTTGCCTTTGATCAATTCTGTACTCTTTTTGGATTTCTTTTGATGTAAAGTGTCTTGGTGCAACGCTACCCTTTTCGTATTCAATTAAGTAATGCCTACAGTTATAACCATTGATGATGGAATTACCCCCATTTGCATTTAAGGCAATTTCAATAGGTTGGTATTTGATACCATCTATTGTTCCACTTGTCCCATCTAAACTCCATAACTTACCTTGAAAAGGGGAACATCTAGGCGATGCATCCGCATGACTACTTGTCCAAACAAGTTTAATGCCACTTTGTTTATATTGTGCTAGATCCATTTGATTTGCTTCATATCTTACAGCCATTTCTACTTTATTTCTTAAACTAATTGCTCTTCCATCTTTTGCGACATATTTTGCAGGTTCACTTGCTAAAAGTTTAACTTGGTCTTTAACTTGCTTGTCATAATTTTTAATTAAAACAGAGCCATATTTTGTGTCAGTAATGCGATTTCTAAATTCTTCTATAGTTTTTCTTTGGTCTATCTGTTTGTTTAAATATTCCCCATAAATTGCCTTTAAATCAATAGTATAGGTTTGATTAGTTTGTGTCATTCCTGTTCCTAAATTATAATGCTTAACAACTTTTTGAATAAATGACTGATTTAAAATATTTGTATTATAATTATATTGATACATCATTTTGTTTGCGGATTGAATTAAACTTTTTTGGAAGGCTCTTTTTGTTGCAGGATCTACAAACTTATTTACATAATTATTGATGACTTGATTGATTTCTTCATTACTTGCACCTTTTAAAACAAGTTGTTTAATTTTAGTAATCGCATCTTGTAGTAATATTAAATGTTCACCAGCTACATTTTGATTGGGACTATTCAATATCTTCGCCATTTGTAAATGTATCTTCCTCTGTCAAATCCATTTGTAATAAAGTTGGATCATCAACACCGATATTATTTTCAAATTTTATCTTTGTAACTTCTTCTAAAATTTGTTCATCTGTCCAATCTGGATGGATTTGTCTTACACCATTTTCAATTGATGATAAACCTCCCATTTTCGCATTAGCCCATCGAGTAATTATATTGTTTTCGTTTTCAACAACATAATTTCCAAAATCAAAAGTTATATCAGCATTTTCAAACGATACTTTATCAACTTCTAATCCTTCTTGTTTTGCTCCTGCTGTCTTAACCAACCAATTGTTAAAATTTAAAAGTTGCAAAGTTACTTCTTTTAAAAAAGGTTTCCAATAATTATTAATTTTGTCACTTCTTGTTTCTAAAGTGACTCTATTTCTTTCTTTTTGGCTAGTTTCACCAGCATTAATCGCTTCAAGACCTGTTATACCAAGTGCAAGTGGACTAAGCCCAGCAAGATTAATTGCGTTTGTTAAATATTTTAAATATTTTTCAGCAAGTGATGCCGTTTTATCTGGTATTTCTTGAATTTGAATCTCACTATTTGTTCCTTGGTCCTGATCTCCTGTTACTTTTTGATAATTTGTAATCCATTTTGCAAGATTTAATAATGGTACACCACTTTCATCTTGTGGAATCATATCAGTAGGAATATATCTAATTGTTTTATTATTTCTTGTTTCTGCAACAAATTCAGAATATACCTCATCTAAGCCATCAAAAGTATCTGTTGCGCCTTGATAATCACTTGCACCATAAACACTATCTGGAAATTCATTATTTGGCAATTTATTTGGTTTATGAAAGGCTAGCATTCCTTTTAACCCTTCAAAACGATATTCAGGTAAAATATTACTAGTTTCTGGAATAGTTGTTAATGGTACTTCATTTTCTTTGCCATCTGTTTTTAGTTCATACAATTTATTGTAAATTACAGCATATCCCATATTATCAGTAGTATAAGTTTCTTCGTATCGATATTTTTTCATATTATTTTTATCTTCTTTTTTGTTAAACCACGATTTAAAAATAATTGCTGTAGTAATATCTTTTTCTACTATTGCTTCTGCTTTAGTTAAATCATATGCCTTTATAATTGGAAATTGAGATAGTTTTAAGTCGTAATTAAATTTTAAAAAACTTTCACCACACCATGACTCTTTTACTGCTTGAGCATGGAATTGTTTTAATATTTTAGTTTTTTCAAACAAAGCATCTATAACTTCTTGAGCATTTTCTGTAACATTATTATCTTTTTCTTTTGTAACATTTCCGCTTTCATCTGTTTTATAAACAGTTACTATTGGTTTAAAACCTCCACCAAATAAAATAGTTCCCATTTTATTTGAAATTAATTTAGGAACTCCACAATGTCGTTTAATGTAATTTGATGGGGCATTTAGCCAAAAATAGTTTAAATAATTATTGCTTCCGTTATTATTATAAAAATAATTAATTAGCACAGCATTGCCGCTATTCCAAACTTGATATTCTTGTATTCTTCTCGTAAAAGCATCCAAACCCAAAACATCACTTAAATCGATTGCTTTAGATGCATCAAAATTATATCTATCTCTTAACATTTTCAAATCCCTTTCTAATTTATCTAACCTTTTTCTAGTCATGTAATTTTTTAGCCCCATAATCTTCTCCTTTTATTTCTTGTTTAACATAAGAAAGTAATTTTTTCATATGTCTAGTCAAAGCATATTCAACCGAATCCATTATGTCATTAATAGGATCGTTATTATCTTCTCTTTCTTCATTTTCTTTGCCTTCAACCCATTTTGCCATTTGATAAGCTTGATAGACTTCACGCCCTTCTTTTGTGTTATTAAATTTAATTTTTCTTAATGCCAACAAAATTATTAATAAATCGCATCTTTCCTTAATTGTTGCCTTGTATGAAGATATGACATCAATTCCATATGATTTAAATGATGTTTTTAAATCATAAATAAAATTTTGTTCTGCACTATCAACTGAAACACATCTAATATTTCTTCCTTTGTCACGCCAAAAAAGAACTGTATTTATTAACAGTTCCTTTTTTTTGTCATATCCACATTGTTTAAACGAATATTTGTCAACTATTCCAACTTCTGTATAATTGTCTTTAAAACCTACTAAGCTTATTGAATTTAATGCTCTTGTGGAACCTATATCTACTCCTACTACATATTCTGTATAGATTTCATCTTTTAAATCTTTGATATGCTTTTCCTGACTCATATAATCATTAAATATTAATTTACCTGTTGTTCCTCTTTCTCCAAGTATTTTAATTTTGTAATAATAAGAATCTTTGGGAAAAATTGACTCTGCTCTGTCGATTTTTTCTTTTGTCATTGTTGGATTATCGTACATTGTAAAATGAACATAATAGTATCCTTCAATTTTTTCTACTTGAGACATTTCAGCAATAATACTTGCTGGAGCATTACCCAATATTTTGCAATGATTAATATATTCTTGATATATCCAATGAGTAGGCGAATCACCATTTAAAGTGAACAACATTTTAGGATTATCCACATTTGTTTGCCTAGCAAAACATTCATCCACAAATTGCTTGTTTGCATTATTGACTTCATCTAGCAAAATGACGCCAAATTCATGCCCATTAATCATTTTCCAACGTGATTTATTACCAAAACCACACAAAAGTATTTTTTTAATTTTTGGCTTATTTTTGACGTCACATTTGGCTAAAACATAATAGCCTCCTATTTCGTCTTTTTCTAAAGAATAATATTCTGGATAAAGAGTTGTTAACCCTAACTTCGCTTGAAGGATAACGTCTTTAATTGAATTATTGTCTTGAGCTCCAATGAGATGAAATATTTCATCACTTTGTTGAACTAAAAAATGAAACATTTGAATTACTGTTGTAGTTTTAATACTTCTAATGCTACCCTCAAACGCCATTAACCAACTTTTAGACCGCAAACCATATTCAATACAATCAAGCATTTTATCAGTTACTATTAGTGGCGTCTTCTCTTTCTTCATCAAATCCATTCTTTCGTTCCTCAAGTTTTAAAATAATTGCTTCTGTTGTTCCATTTGTATTAAATTCAACTTGAACTTTATTAGGGTTTTCTCCTAACGTATCTCTAATAAATTCTGCTGCTTTAGTATCCCCATTAATGGCTTTTAACATTTGACCTACTAATACTGCAGATTGATTGTTCATATCTTTGGGCTTAACACCTTTATCTGCTAATTTTTGAATTAATTTAGGATCTTTTATTTTTGCTGACATCAAAACAGTAAGCATTTCTTGCATTGTTTTTTTAGCTCTTCTAGCTTTAACACTAGCTTTTCCACCTCGACTTGCTATTTCCTTGTGTTCTGCTTCACTTAATTTGTTGAAAGGAATTAAATCTTCCCTAGCCATTATTCTATCAACTCTGCTTTCTTTCCAGTAAAACTTTCCCAACGATTTATAATAACATCACAATAATGCTCATCTAATTCCATCATATAGCATTTGCGGTTTAATTGCTCGCACGCTATAAGAGTTGATCCACTACCACCAAAAACGTCTAAAATAATATCATTATCTTTTGATGAATGTTTTAACGCAAATGTTATTAAATCAATTGGTTTCATAGTTGGGTGCATTTTAGGAGGTTCTCTGTCAAATTCCCAAATATCTGTATCCCTTTTCCCGTTCAATTCAACTCTACCTTTATTCAAATATAAAATTATTTCGTATTGACCCGCATAAGTGCCTTTTAAATCCCCCATACTCCAATTATTTTTTTTCCAAATAATTATATTTTTAAGAATTAAATTTGTGTTTTCAAAATATTCAAGCCATTTTTTCAAAGTCTGCCAACCACAAAACGAATATATTGCACAATTTTCTTTTAAATACTCAAATACTGCAGAAACATAATCTAATATCTTGTCGTCATTTTTAAGCATTTCAAACTTGTCTTGATGATTACTTTTATATTCGTATCCATAAGGTGGATCAGTGAATACCATATCAGCCGTTTTGCCGTCCATTAATTTTAAAACAGTTTCTTTGTCGGTGCTATCGCCACACATTAGCCTATGCGCCCCTAATTGCCAAACTTGCCCTTTTTTAACAATTGATTCTAATTGTTCTGGTTCTTCATAATTATCTTCTTCTGCAATTTGTTCTTCTTTTTGTTCCTCTTCAAAGCCAAATAATTTCATATTTAGACTTGGTAATTTAAATAATTCTTCTTTTAGCAATTCGTTATCCCATTCTGCAAATTCATTTGTTTTATTATCTACTAATCTGTAAGCATTAATTTGTTCTTCGGTTAAATCATCTGCCAAAATACAAGGCACTTCTTTTAAACCTAATTGTTTTGCAGCAAGCAATCTTGTATGTCCACAAACAATAACATTATTTTTGTCAATTACAATTGGTTGCTTAAAGCCAAATTCTTTTATACTTTCAGCTACATACTTTACTGCCTCTTTATTTTTCCTTGGATTTTTATCATATGGTTTCAAAACATCAATTTTTAAATTTATAATTTTCATAATTCCTCCTCTATGCAACAAAAAAAGCACCCATAGGATGCTTTCGACGGATTCAGTGGTCAGTATTTGACCGATACTATTATAACACACTTATATAGGACATTTCAAGGACATTTTAAAAAAATTTTAATAATTTTTCATTTTTTTTCTCAAATTTTTATGAATTCTTGTTAATTGTCTATAAGAATATCTTTCATCATTTGATTTTAACAAGATAATTTGGCTAATTGGTTTTTTGTAAATATATAATTCAATAAATAATTTCATTTCCAAATCATTAAAATTTTGTGCATATTTTTTAAAATCTATTTCGATTTTTTCAATCACATCTTTCAAAATATTACGATAGTTTTCTTTTTCTCGTATTTCTTTTCCTAAATTAATGAAATTTTGATAAAATTCATTAATATCTTTGGATTGCTTAGGTAAAACTATTTTAGAATAGTCTACTCCTGATACATCTTTCATTCCACTATACAATTCCTTGTCATATTTTTGTTTAAAAACTTCAATTTCTTGTTCAAGAGTATCTAATTCTAATTTTAATTTTAAATATCTTTTGTAAAAATCTTCTTTTATTTCTTGCAATCCTTTGTCTTGCATTTTTTTTGTTCCTCCTCTAAATAAACACATTCTTTTATTTTTCTTTTGCAAAACCCATTATAATAGCAATCTCCACAAATTTTACGAATTGGTTCGGTAGGAACAGGTTTTAAAATTTTTTTATTTTTATACATTTTTCCAAAATTATATTAACCCCTCTAAATTGGTTCTTATTTCTAAATACACTATCTGATGTTCTTTTGTTGCTTTTTCTAAAAATGCTTTTGTTTCTTTCCAAGAATCATAACTTCCTATTGTTAAGTAGGAATTATTTTCATAATTATACTTTTTAATAATATATTTTTTGCTCATTTTTCTTTTACCTCTTTAGAATCATTGCGAATTTTTTTCCTTTGGCTTTTCTATCCATTCTTTTAATTCATTAAATTTTTCTTCGTAAAATGGTTTGTTCGTGCATTCGTTAATATCTTTATTGTCTGGATTTCCACTAATAAAACAAGCAATGGTTAAATCAGCTACAAAAAGATGTTTCTTTAAAGTTTCTAATATTTCTAAATCCTTTAATATTTCACGAAAAGCAACAGGAAATAGTAAAGCATTTGATTTAATTTCTTTAGTAAATGGATCAACTCCTTCGCTTTTGGCTATTTGTTCTAAATATTTTTTACTTGCCAATTCATCTACCTCAATCATCCAAGAAGGAGAAAAAATATAACGTTTTTTAAGCATTTCTTTTGCTGTTAAACCATCACATTCGTCTACCCAAGCTTTACATTTTAAATATTCATTCATACCTTCATACTCAATAAATTTTTCTTTACTAAATACTTTTTTCATTTACTTCACCTCGATTACCAAATTTCCAAAAAATGTTTTTATTTCTTTTTCTGTTAAATCAGCTACTTTCTTTTTCATTCTTTACCACACTTCTTTTGTTTAATATATCTACAAACTTTCACATCATCTCCATCATTTCTAGCATATGATTTTTGTATGTCTTCAAAATTCATTTTTTCAGCTTTATCCAATAAATCGCAATTGCTAGGGCAATACCAATCGTTTGCTGTGCAACGAGTGCAACACCAATTTTTGAATGCTTTAAAATTAGGTATTTCTTGTTTTGCTTCTTCTAGTGTCATTCTTTCACCTCCACATACTGCCAACTTTGAGGTGGTCTTTTTATTCTAAAAACATTTAAATATGAATTATAGTTATTTCTTGAACCCTTATGTCCGTTATAAATACCATATAACCAATCATCATAACTTAATGCTCTACTATTCACAAACTCACTTAACTCTTTTGGCTTATCAAATATTTCTAAATTGTCTATGTACCAAGCGTAACCAACCTTTTCAGGACGATCTTTATAACCTAGATAATTATATAGTTCGTTTTCTGAAATATTTGCTTCTTCAACAATACTTGTTCCGTATTCAAGCTCATAATAATAATCATATCCAACACCATTATTTAGTCTTTCACAATATACTTCTTTAAGTGTATTCAAAGTAAATTTAGCAACTACTTTACCGTTTAAAAATCCTTTTGGAACTAAACTATATTTATTATGTTGAGTTACCGCATATAACGTATCACCTTTATTAACATAAGTTAGGTCATATAAATGATGATATTTAGGAGTATTTGTACAATACAAATACACATCTATAGGTAATTCACATTTAGGCATTGTTTTTCTGATTTCAATAAGTTTTTCTCTATTTAATATTTTTTCTATCCATTGCGGTTGAATACTCATTAATATTGCTCGTTTCATTATTCCTCCTCACATAATTTTTTTATTATATTTCCACCATACGAATCTTTAGTTATTTTTATAAATTCATCTACAGTATAAAGTTTTTTCAAATCTAAATTATTTTCTCTAACAAAGTTATCTCTTCCAGCTGTACAACTGCCTGTTAATATGTGATGCCACTTATAAAATTCTTCACCGCTACATTTTTCAACTCTATTAAATTGCTTATTAAACATTTCTATTTTTTCTTCGATGTCTAAATCATCAAAAATCTTTTCTTGTAAATCTGCCACTGCTTCTTTTAAAGTTTTGCCGTGAGCAAATTTATTGTTACCCTTTACGACAAAAATTTTTTCTAAAGTTAAATCTTTATTTAGAATAAAACCTTTTGCTACATTTCCATGAATGCTTGTTATAATTGTTGAAATGTTATCAATTATAAATACATAATGATTGTTATATTTAGAAATACCATCGCCAGAGGCAGAGCCAGAGCCAAAGCCATCGCCAAAGCCAGAGCCATCGCCATAGCCAGAGCCAGAGCCATCGCCAAAGCCATAGCCAAAGCCAGAGCCATCGCCAGAGCCAGAGCCATCGCCAGAGGCAGAGCCAGAGCCAAAGCCAGAGCCAGAGCCATCGCCAGAGCCAGAGCCAAAGCCAGAGCCATCGCCATAGCCAGAGCCAGAGCCAAAGCCAGAGCCATCGCCAGAGGCATTATCTACCTTTAACCATTCTTCTATTAGCTTCTTTTCCATTCTTTAACTTCCTCAATAATTTTTGTTGCTTTTTCTGTGCAAGGTATAATTTCGATACAATCTAATATTGTAAGTTCTTCAACTGTCACAGTAAATTTGCAATTATTAGGTTTAGTTGTTCCGATTTTAGCGATTTCGCTTAAAGAACAAGCTCCGTCCCAGTACCATAATCTGCGACATTCACCTATTTTAACCTCTTGGCCATTTCTTTCTAAAAGTGTGCCAAAAAAGACTCCACTTCTGTCTCCTCTAAAAATATATTTTGGATTTTTCATTTTCTTATTTTCCTTTCTTTTTATTTTTTAAAATTTTATGTACTGCTTTACTAATCTTGGCATTTTCTTCTACATCTTCATAGCTAATTATCATTGTTTTTATAGGGTTTGCAATAAAGTGTTTTGTTCCACTAGGAATATCTTGGCAACTTCTTATTATTTCAATAGAAACATTTTCTCTTTTATTTCCATTTTCATCAAAAAGAGAATACAAACCTGATATATAATTTATGTTTTCTTTAGTTGAAATAACAATACTTATCCCAAACATTTTATCATCATCTTCAAATCGAAAGAATACAACATCTCCAACTTTTAATTCATTCCCTAAATCATCTTTTAATGGAGTTGCTTTACCAACTATTCCCAACTCTTTTTTTCCCTCAAAAGTATATTCAATTATTTTTTTCATTTTCTTATTTTCCTTTCAAACTAAATTATTAAATATTGCCATCAATACATTGACAACAATGCTATTACCTGCTTGTTTATATAATTGTGTTTTAGAATTAACTTTAGCAGCTTTTTCAAAATCTTCATCATTAAAACCCATAAGTCTCCAACATTCTTTAGGTGTTAATTTTCTGATACGTAAACCATCCCATAATCTTTGTGAATTATGATGTGGTTCTGTTAATGCTTGACTTTCTTTATAAACAGATCGATTGTATAAATCTAAGTTAACAACTTCACCTTTATATAAATCATTTTGCTCAATAGTTTCTCTTAATTGTTTAGTATCTTTATACAAAGGTATTTTCAAGCCGTTTTTAGTTTTAACAATAAAACTACTAGCTGTAGTAGTACCGTTAATTGCTGGACATTCATCATGAACACGTGGACCTTTGTTATATCCATTAGGAAATGATATATCAGCAACTTGGCCTTCTTTAGTTATCATTTTTGCTTGCGTTTCAGTCCATAGTGATTTAACAGCAACTGCTGTTACTGTTCCGTGATTTTCCATCACAGTTGGTGCTAATCCATCAGTATCTACAACTCTACTTGCATTGTGCCCACTCGGTGAATAGTTACCCAAAATAACCACACCAATATCAGGACTAGTTTTTAAAGTAGGTATCATCTCTTTTTGAACTGTGCCACGCTTTTTATCAATGTTTGATATGTAACAACCATCACCATCAGTTGCTTCTAAATAACCTTGTTTAGTAGCGTTTTTGATTAGTATTTTAGGCATTATATTTCCGCCACTACAAGTATCTATTGTTGGACTTATTCCATCTGAGTCATATATTTTTCCAGCTTGTGGATTTGGTTCTCTTTCAGTACCATACATTTGAGCGACTTTAATACATTTAGATTCTTCAATAACACACATACCAATTTGTTTTTGGTTTTGAATACCTGCATTATATCTTGCTGTTATACAATTACAAACGTCTCTAATTTGAGGGTCATTAATGGTACTATCACAGCAACTTGGTAATTCTTTAATTTGGTTTTGTATTTTATAAATTAACTCGACAACTCTTTCACCACTCAAATAATACTTTTCATCAACTTCATCTTCTAGCAAATCCTTAAGTTTTAATTTAAGTTCTTGCTTTGGTGGAAATGTGAATAACTTGTTGATATCTTTTCTAATAGATACTGTAAATACACGTTCTCTATTTTGTGGAATGCCATAATCTTTAGCATTTAAAACTTGATAATATGAGTAATACCCTAGTTCTTCCATCGCTTCTAAATATGCATTGAAATTATGAATGTGCTTTTTAGATAATAGATTTTTAACATTTTCCCAAATAACATATTTAGGATTAAGTTTCTCAACTATCCTAATAGTTTCATACATTAAACTAGAACGTGTACCACTTCCTTTATCTCCACCTGCTTGTTTACCAGCTGACGAAAAATCTTGACATGGTGAACCATGCATAATTAAATCAACTTCAATGTATTTATCCCATTTTGTTATATCTTGTGGTGCAAAATTCGTTTCATTTATAGCATTAAAACTTGCAACTGCATATTTATCAATTTCAACATAGTCAGCTACTTCAAAATCAATACCTAACCTTTTTAAAGCTGCAGTACATGCTCCAATTCCACCAAACAATTCTAAAACTTTTAATTTTGTCGATATAAAATCAAAAATTGTTGTTTGAATTATCATACTTCATTCCCCCAACAATCCCAACCATTAACTGTTTGTCTTGCAAACAATTCTATTCTTGGTATATCACCAAACAAATCAACAATTCGATTTCTTACTTCATTTGGTTTTTTGCTGTGTTCTTCGATTTTAGATAATATAACTTGTTGAACAGATCTACTTACTCTTTTTAAAGGGTTTCCTTTAACAGCTAACAAACAAATTTCATTATTTGCTCTTGTATAATAACCCATTCCAATAAAAGGTTTAGAATTCCTTTTATTTAATTTAACCCAAGAAAACCCACAAGTTTTATATGTAAATCCCCATTTCTTAATCAATTCTAATCCTTCTTCTAAACATGGATAAGTTACCCATAAGAAGAGAACACAATTATTTTCACACAATTTAGGAATGGGCAAATTTTGTATATCTGTCTTACTCATTGTCGGATAATGACTTTCTGCACTTCTACCATGTCCTTTATTTGACCATACTTTATATTGCCATGGCGGATCAGCATAAATGATTGAATATTTTTTGTTTGTGTTAAAAATATCAACTTTCATGTTTTCCTCTATATTTTGCAAAATAAATATCTAAACTACTTGCTAAAAGTGGTTTTAAATGTTTTTCTCTGCAGAAGTTAATATAGTCTAACCATTCAAATTTTTTGTTCATATCATAATCCTAACCTTTGCTCAATTGTTAAATCACCGATTAATGATCTTAATTTTTGATTTTCTTCATACAAATCATTAATTTTGTTTCTTGCTTTTGCAAGTTCATCTAATAAATCTTCGTTATAATCCGTAAATCCTAGTAGTATGTTTGGATTAGTTTCTAATTCTATACATAATTTTTCAAGATCATCAGTTCTTGGAAAATTTAAACCAAGTTCCCAACTTGACAAAGTTGATTGTGATACTCCTAATTTTTTTGCTAGAGCATCTTGTGAAAATTTTTTATTTTCTCTTAATTCTTTTAATAATTCTTTTTTCATTGTTCCTCCTCAAAACCAAATAATTTGTTTAAATTTTTTTCCTTTGGCTTTTCTAAATTTTCTAATCTTTCTAATCCATTTAAAATAGATTTTTTAAAGTAAGCAAATTTATCATCTATGTTATCTTGCCTTTTTTTGATTTCTGCAATTGTATATTTAATTGCAGATAATATTTTTCTGTAATTATAATGTGTAGCAAGTCCTCCTAAAAAATAGTTATATTCTGCAATATCCAAATCATATAATGAAATGAAATTGTTATCTATTAAAACAGTTGTATAATAATTTAAAATAGGAGTCCCTACTTTTTTTTCTTTAATTGTTTGGTTATCTTTTATCCTATATTTATCTTTTTTATCTATCTTATTTTCTTTTTTATTTTGTGTATTATTGTCAACATTAACTAGATTATTGTCAACATTAACTAGATTATTGTCAACATTAATAAATTTAGACATAATTCGGGCAGATTCTGACATTGACGATTTTGTGCATTTTAATGCCTCTTGTTCTTCTTCTTGCGTTAAAAGCCAATATTTAGATTTGTCAATGTTCCTACGTCTGGCAGTTGATATCAACCATTGTTTTTCGATGCTGCTTGATGTAATAATGCCTTTTGCGACGAGGTTACTATCAATTAATTCGCACTCCGCTATTCGGTAAATTACTTCAATGACTCTATCTACTTTAGTAAGGTTTTGTCCCCTTATATCTCGAAAAATAAGCCTAGCAAGAGACTGTACGCTTATTTCGAGATAGTAACCTTCTTGGTACACTAAAGTCAGAATTCGCAGGTATACAACTATTCCTAGATAACCCACTTCCATTATTAATTCTTGGATTTTTGGGTCATCAAAAAATTTTACATCTAAAGGAAAATACGATAGACCCTTTTTAAATGGTCTAGCCATATTAAACTCCTATTCTGGACATATCCAAACAGGACAGCCAATAAGCATTTGTATTTCTTTTTTAAATCTATTTGCATCAGAATTTCCATTTGATAAATGTAGCAAATAGATTTCTTTAATTTCTTTTAAATCTTGTTCTAAAATAAACTTTTTCACATTCTCAAGTTCAAAATGTGATTTTAATAATCGCTTTGCCATCGGTTTTGGCAATAAATTGTTATCAATATTTTTTTTCACAATATCGTAAGCGTAGTTGCACTCAATCATTAAATAATTGATTTTGTCAAATCTATTCTTGACGTAATAAGTATCTGTCGCAAACAATATTGTTTCATTTGTTTTTTTGCTTTTTAAATAAAAACCAACAGGTTCTGCAGCATCATGTTCTGTTTCAAAAGGAATCATTTGAAAAGTTTTAATAGTATACAATTTATTTTTTTCGATTATTTTTACATAATTAAAAATTGTAATATTGTTTTGAAAAGCTTCAAATGTTCCTTTTGTTGCAAAAACATTTTTACAATTTTGTAATATTTTTGTAAGTGATAAAGCATGATCTTTGTGCTCATGGGTTATTAAACAAGCATCGAAATTCATTTTTGTAAATTTTCTTATCTTGTCTATCGATATTCCACATTCTATTAATAAATTTGTCTCTCCATCACTAACCAAATAGCAATTTCCTTTGCTACTAGAGGCAAAACTTTTAATGATCATTAAAAGTATTTACCCTTTTTTTCTTCAATTGGTTTTTCTGTTGGTTCATTTGCAAAGGCATGTAATATTTGATCATTAGGAATCGATTTTGACTCTTCTTTTTCAACACTTTTTTCTTCAAATGAAAGTTGTTCAGAAGTATTTGCTTTTGTTTCAATTTCTTCTTTAACTTCGTTTGCAGTCGCTTCTATATAATCATTTTGCATATCGTACATTTCATCTTCATTTTTAATTATTGTTTCTGCTAATAAATCATCATCATTTGAAGTTTGAAGTATCATTTTAACCAAACGATTAATAACCGTTCTTTTCATAAATTCCCCCTCAAAATCGATATGATCTCGTTTATTGTTTGGACTTGGATTCTTTGTCCATGATTCTTTTATTTCTGCTTTTGTCATTAAAGCAGAACGTTTTATACCATTTGCTATAACTGTTGCATATGCACCCACTCGAACATTTTTAAGTTTGTTTGCCCAAGTTGTTTTATGAGACAAGACGATTTCTTCCCCTAGTTCGTTATAACCAATTTCTACTTCATCACCATCATAAATAATCGTACCAATAGGTTCGTTTTCAATTCCTTTTAATCTTTTGATAGATGCACATTTACCAAAGTATGATGTAAACCATCCAAGCTTATTTCCGTAAACTATGAAATATCCTTGCTTTTTTACAGGGTTTAAACCTAAAATTGCCATTTCTAGTAAGGCATTGGCAACACTTTCTTTTGAGCAAACTTGTAAAGCTGGATTATTGTTTTTATCTTTTAAATCTTGAATTATTAACCATGCAGAGGATAAAGCATTACCTACTGAATAGTTTTTGGGAAGATTCAATCTTCCTTGATTGGTTAATTCTAATACTCTATTTTGCACATTATCTGCTAAATTTTTTTCCATTATTTGATTGTTTTGATTTTGTTGTTGAACTTGATTCATTATTTAACCTCCATCGTTAATTCTTTTTCATTTTCTTTTACATATAATTTAATAATTTGTGTATTTATTAGTTCATCAAAGCTTGTTACGCTTTCTGCATTATCAATAAAAATTGGAGCAATTACATTTTCAACTCGTTGCAAAGTTTTAATAATATCTAACCCTGCATTAATTTTTGCTGCATTATTTGCATCGTCAAATGGAACTCCATCAATTGTGGCATAACATACTTCTTCATATCCACCATTGATTTGTTCCTTAAACATTGTAAAGTTTACTTTGCTGAATAGATTATTGACTTCTTTTTCAAGCATCTTCACCTTTTCTCTCAAAAAATCTTCACAAAGTTTCATTTGATCAATGGCAAAATTGTAAGTTTCAGAAAGCTTTTTTTGCTCATCTTCTAATTCTGCAATTCTCTTTCTATTTGCAAGATTATTTTCATATCTTGCTTTTCTTGAATACATTTCATCAAGTTTCTGTTGTTCTTGTGAAATAGTAAATGCAAGATCACTTGCTGATGAAGAAGCATTTAATAATTCTTCTTTATCTTTTTCTTTTGTTAAAATGGCTTTTTTAATTTCTGCCATTTCTTCTGTTTCAACAATATCCTCATTTTTAATTTCTGCTTCTGCAATTTCGTTATTTTTTTGGATAATTTTTTCTTGAATGAATTCTAATTCATTCTCATTTTTGTTTAATTGCTCATTTAAGGGCAATTTTAAGTCAATTAATGCATCCTTTTCTAAAAGACAAGTATTTAGTTGTTCTTTTAGCTTTTTCCCATTTTCAATGGTTTTTTCAAGCCTATTTGCTTTATCTAAATTGAACAAACTAATTGCTTGGTCTATTTGTTCTTGTGGTAAATCTCTTCCACAAGTTGGACATATAGTATCTCCTCTAAATAATTCGCTATCTATTTCTTCGCATTTTTTATAAGCTGTTTCGATTAAAAGATTTAATTCCTCTATTTTTGTTTCTTTCAATAAAATTTGCTTATCGATTTTTTCATGCTCATTTTTGAGTTTAAAGCATTCTGATTTAGCTTTAAACTCATCATTTTGCAAAACAAAGAGTTCATTTTGCAAATCTTTCACTTTTATTTTTTTTGATAATAAAATATGATTTTTTAATGTTTCATAATCATTTTTTAAGTCGTTAATTTCAGAGTTAATCTTACTAATCAGACTTAAATTTGTTTTGGAATTTCTTTGCTCTTGCAAATTAGCAATATATTCTTTTTGATTATCAATCGCTAATTTTACATTTTCAATATTTTCTAAATCTTCTTCTTCAGAAGAAGATGTGATCATTAAATTTAACTCTTCAATTTTATATCCATATGCTGGAATTTGTTTATTGGCATTAGTAGCTGTAGCTTTATATTTTGCCAATAATTCTTCGATTGTTAAATTTTTTAATTCGTTTAACAATGGGTATAAATTTACATTTTTTTCAACCACATCCAAATCTGAAATATTTGGGATTGCTTTCAACAAAACTTCACGTTTTGTTTTTTTATCCATTTTATTAAAATAAAACGGAGCAGTTAACATTCTAAACAAGTCTTCAGAACACAATTTATCCACTTCTTGTTGATACTCTTTTAATAATTTAGGGACACCATCCTTGAAATAAGTTGTTTCATGCCCCGTAAAAGTTGCTGTTGTTTCTCCTCTTTTTTTAGTGTATTTTTCTCTAAGTACTTTTTTTAATTCAATTTCCTTTTGACAATTTTCATCTTTTAAAGAAAATACTGCTGAAACTGAATATTCAGCATTGTGTAAAATATTGCCATTAACATCTATTGGTTTAATACTAAAATCAGTACTTCCTGCACTATTTTTGTTAAATAGCAACCATAAAAAAGCATCTACAATTGTAGTCTTACCAGTAGCATTATCGCCAAAAATGTTAACTGATAAATTATCAAATTCAAAGGATTTATTTTTTATTCCTTTAAAATTTTTTATTTTTAATTCTTTAATCCTGATTTCTTTCATTAAATCACCTTTAAACACATTGCATGACGTGTTTCCCCATCAATTTCTATAGTTTTTACGAATGGAGCAATTGTCATTTTCATGCCATAAAACCGATTTGCAAAAGCAATAGCTTTAATCGCTTGATTTACTGCAGATGCTCCAACTACCAATATTTCAATCGGCTCTTTCTTGTAATTTTTGTGAATTACAAAACCTAAACTGGTTGGTTTTGTTTCTTTTGAACATTTAAGTTCCATTTTTTCTTTCCTCCTTTAATTTAAAAATTTTGCCTTCTTTTACTTCAATTACTCCTTCTTTGATTTTTTTCTCTAAAAATTCGTAAAAGAAATATCCCATACGATTTAAGGATTCTTCTTTAGAAATCTTGTATAATATTTCAATACCATTATAATTTTCTATTTCCATTTTTTCTTTCCTCCTTTTCATCATATGAGATTGTTTTTTTTATATGTAGCAAAGAGTTGAACTGTGTTCAATTAAGTTTAGCCAAAATACATGCTTTTGGGAGAGGGAGCTTGGATAAACACTCTTTGCCAAGACCATCGAGTTAACATGCTCTAGGTTTCGTCTTAATTTACAAAGACTCATCAGTTGGCTTTTGTAAACAGACGCTAGGAATCTGTTTGAGGTGATAAAAAAGAAAGATATTCCTTTCATTTGTTTTTATTTTCTGCCTAGCACAGTTTGTTTCTTATTTTATTTTTTTTATATTTTTTGTGTATAATTTAGAAACATTTATTTTAAAAAAATATTTATATCAACTTTATAATGTTGAGATAAAATTTTAACTTCATCAAATTTAAACCTATTAGGTTGTTTCATTTTCTTTGCAAATGCTGTGGCTGTTATACCTAATAATTTTGCAATGTCTTGTTGTGTTTCTCCATGTTCAGCCATTAAACCTTTTAATTTTGAAATATTCATTTTATTCCTCCTTTTATTTACATAAATTTTTGATTATATCTTCTACTTCTTCATAATTTTTGCTTATAAGTATGCACTTATAATTGCCATTTTTTTTGCTGATTTTTAAACATTCCCCATCATTCTTTTTAACAATGATACAATCATAACTGTTAAAATATTCAATTTTATTTATTTTTAAATACTCTTCTACTTTTTCCATTATTTAATACCTCCTAATTTTTAAACCAATAACTACGCAACGACTACATTAAAAAAGTGTGCTAAAAGACTAATGCTTTTTAACACACTAAAATTAAATTTATTAAAATGTTCCTTATGAGTTTTCGACAATTCCATAAGGCATTAGGCTATCTGGTCACCACCCCTTTTTACAAATCTGCTGCAATTCGCAAAAGCTTTAGTCGTGATGCTTTTGCTACGATAGGTTTCTTCATTTACTGATACTGACCTATCTTTATCGGTTGTGTTTCGGTAGGTGGTGCGAACCGATCCGCAAGTGTTTCCACCCTTTCTACCAATGCTATAAATCTTACGGCTGGACTTTCAAGCATTCTATTTCCAGCGACTAGGTATCATCTAGTCATTTTTTGTTTCTTAAAAAGAAACATCAACAAGATTATATAACAATAAATTTAATTTGTCAATAGTTTTGTTTCGTTTTTTTTAACAAATGTTTACTTTTTTTAATTTTTGTTTATAATTGTGCTATAGTTTGTTTTAAAATATGAAACAAGGAGAGACTATTATGAATAAATTAAAAATGTTAAGAAAAGAAAAAGGATTAACGGTTAGAGAATTAGGTAAAGCAATTAATATAAGTTATGCTGCGATTTCAAAAATGGAAAACAATCATCAAAATATAAATAACGATTATTTGCAAATATTATCTGATTATTTTAATGTATCAACAGACTATCTTTTAGGATTGTCTGATATACGAAATCCAGAAAAAGAATTAAATAAAAAACAAGAATCAGACCCTATCTTCTTTTCTTTATATGAAGAAGTAAAGGAATTAAGTTTAGAACAAAAGGAGGATGTATTAAATGCTGTAAAAATAATAACTAAGAACATAAAAAATAAAAATAATTAATTTCTAATTTTAAATTTTTAGTAAGGGGGGAAGAAAATGAAAATTATTGAATTAGAATTGCAACAAGTTAAAGGACTAGTTTTTAAAATTGATAAAGAGAAATATATTGTAATAAATAAAAATTTATTAAATATAGAAAAAAAGGAAATAATAAAATGTCTTCATTCCCATATCAAATTGAATAAATTTGATTATATACTCATTGACAACAAAATTTTGATTAATGAGGATAAAAAAAATGAAAACAGCAATCTATATTAGAGTATCTACCCAAGAACAAGCAAAAGAAGGATATTCAATACCACATCAAAAAGAAAAACTATTTAAATATTGTCAAGCTATGAATTGGGAAATAATAGAAATATATGCTGATGAAGGTATTTCAGGTTCAACAATTGAAAAAAGACCTGCAGCAACTCAAATGCTACAGGACGCAAAACAAAAAAAATTTGAAAACATATTAATATTGAGAGTTGATAGACTCTGCAGAAATACTAAAGATTTACTAGAAATAGTTGAAATCTTAAAAAAATATGATGTTAGTTTAAATGCTGTAGACCAGCAAATTGATTATAAAACAAGCATTGGTAAAATGACTTTAACTATTTTAGGTACTTTTGCAGAATTTGAACACTCCACAATTCATGAAAGAACTATGGAAGGTAGAAAACAAAAAGCAAGTCAAGGAATAAAATCATTAGGCAGGAGAGTGCCTTTTGGATATGATTATATAAATGGTAACTTTGTCGCAAATTCAGATGCACAAATTGTTAAATTAATATTTGAAAAAGTTGCTGATGGTTATGGATATAATCAAGTTGCAACTTTTTTAAGAAAAAACAATGTTCCTACAATTGATAAATTAGATTGGAACAGATTGCACATTAAAAGAATAATTAATAATAAAATCTATATGGGGCATTGTGTTTTAAAATTGAAAATGGTAGAAGTTGTAGATACTGTCGCAACTAATGTGGAATCAATTGTTAATGAAGATTTGTTTAAACAAGCCCAAAAAACAATTTCATACAGAACAAATGGTAAAACAACTAAATATGCCTACGATGATTTTGTATTTGCTGATGTTTTATATTGTTCTTGTTGTAGTTGGAAAATGTCACCAAAAAAAGTTAAAAGGGCAGAACCAAAAGTAAATGAAATAAAGTTAGAAGATAGATACTATCGGTATTACAAATGCATTTATAATATGTGTCATCCTAACAAACAAACTTGTGAAAACACAAAAGTTTTAAATGCTGAAAAATTTGAAAAACACTTTTTAATCTATATGGATTACTATGTAATTGAATTAAAAAAGCCAATAAAAAATAATAAGAAAATATCTACTTCTTCTATGAATAAAGAAACAATTGAAATTCAGATTAAAGAACTTACTCAAAAAAAAGCAAAATTATTGGATAGATATTTAGAGGGAATTATTGATGATGATTCTTATTTTGCAAAAAACAACGAACTTATAGAACAAATTAAAATTTTAGAGACAAAACTAAGTTTTAATGAAGAATTATTGAAAATCGAAAAAAAGGAAATAAATTTAGATTATTTAAATGGATTAAAATTTATAATTACTGATTTATGGTCTATTATGACTAACCATGAAAAAAGAAATTTTATAACAAAGACTTTTGAAAAAATAGAAGTCAGTAATGGCAAAATTGTTAAAGTTAGTTTGAGATAATTAAATATGGCGAATTCGCCATAATTATAAATTTATGAAGATTTGCCAAAAGATTTTTTGCATTCGATTGCAAAAAAAAGAAGATTAAATAATTTAATATTCTCGTTGTGTTTTTTAAAAAATAGTGTATAATATAAGTGCAGATAAATATTAATGCTGTATACCTATGATACCAAACCAAAAGTTTAAGTGATATGTAATATCATTGGTCGTAGGGAAAGCCACTTTGTGGCTTTTTTATTAATTACTAAAAAACATAACTAAATACGAGAAAAATTAATATTCAATTTCAACTAGAAATTGGATATTTTTTTATTTTAGTTTCGCGCAGGAACATCTGCGATACTAAAAAATAAATTGTTTTTCCTTATTATATATATTATTGTTTATTTTTTTATAACTTTTATTATCTTTTTGGTTGACTAGTCAACCAAGATATAGTATAATGTTAGTGTAAAAAATAAATAGCCCAAGTGGCTTTAAAAAAGGAGAAAAAAATGACGGATTCACAAAAAAATTTTTTCGGAGAAAATAATTTGGAAACAAGCAACAAACGTTTCCAAATTAAAAATCATGTAATTAATAATGACAATATTTTATTAATTACAAATAATATACAATATTTCCAAAATAAAGGCTGTTATGTTCTTTGGGTAGGAAATGAAAAAATTGTATATTTAAAAGAATGGCAAGTAATGCCAGTATACAATTTTGAAACAATTGGTTATGCTTATATCGTAAAGCTTAATAGAAATTATTTCAAAAGTTATAATTGTTTCAAAAGCGATCGATTCTTTTTTGAAAAAGAAGAAACTTTTGATACATTACTTGATGTCGCTAAACAACAAACAGGTAACAACTTGTGGTTTAAAAAAAGTTATTGTTAAAAGGAGACTGTGTAATGAGAGAAAAAAATCGAGTTCTATATCTTGTCAATGAAATGTTACAAGATATTTCTTCTTTTATCCCGCTAGATTCAAAAGTGGTCATAATTTATAATAATAAAAAAGAAATTGAGGATTATGACTACCCAGAATTTGATGGGAAAGATATTGATGGAGAATGCCATATTCCATATATCTTAAATGAATATGAAGAAGGAGAAGAAACAACTTTAAAAAAAGCTTTCTTTTACTTTCTTTCATTTTTAAATCATAATTTAGCACACGATTCTATTGTTTTATTAGGAATAAGACTTGCTAATGGGTTTACACAAGTAGAAATGGCTAAACAATTGGGTATTTCTAAACAAGCCTATAGCAAAATGGAAAATAGCGAATCTAAAGTATCTAAAAATGTTAGAGAAAAAGCTTGTTTAATAAAAAATAATTTGTTAGATAATTTAAATTTTGAATTATCAGACTTTGGCATTTAAAAAAGGCGAGTAGAAAACTACTCGCTTTTTATTTTACCCAAAACAAACATTTTATTAAAAAAAATATTTAATATTTTTTGTTTTTCCAAAAATGCTTGCTTTTTGTGAACAGAAATAATTTTTTTTCCTTCTGAAAACCCATTGTAAACATTCAATGTAACTACAAAAATTCTCCAAACTAATTCGTAGATGACAATCCATCCACTTCTTACGATATCTGGTCTAATTGCTGATAAGCATAATGTTAAAATCAAAGATACAATAATTTTTATTAAAGCATCTTTTGATATAACTTTTCTTTCTTCAATTGCTCCAATTTTTTTTCCATAATAATATTCTGTTTCCGCAACAAAAGAATGAAGATCGATTTGTTGAGTTTTAATTTTAATTGATGTAATATCAAAATCATTATTTGGCTGTTCAATTTTTTTTCCTATATTTTCTGCTTCATAAAAATTTAGCCATTCAATGCACTTAATTTTATTTTCTGTAAGTTTTTCTCTTTTTATAACATCTTTTTCTTTATAAAGTCGCTTATTTATTTTTTCGACATAAGCTTCACAACGATATTTTAAATTTTCTATGTTCAAAGTTTCGTTTAAATCATTTGTTAAAAAAGTTTTATCAATTGTTCTAAATTGTTCATTTACTTCATTTACTAAAGTAATTACATCATTATTTTTGTTTTCTTGTATTTTGCCGATTTTTATCATAGAAAAATAAGCAACCATAACAGTTGTTTGTGTAATTATTATATTGATCCAAAATGTAGGATTTGAAATTTTTTCTTCTGTAAAATTTATTGTCAAAATAGAAAAAATAAAAATAATAAGAAAATCTGCAAATATAATTAATCCATGAATAAGATAAGTTAATTTCTCTTTTTTCATTGTTCCATCTCTTTTCTTTCTTTTACAAGTTCTTGTTTTCTTGTTTCAACATCTACTTCTTTTTTAGCAATTTTATTTATTTCTAAATCATATAAATATTTCTTATTAACGGCAGAATCTATCACTTGTAAAATTAATCCTATTACAAGACTAAAAATAATTAACCAAATACTTTTTGCAATATTAATAGTAGGTAATTTATTTATTAAATCTTGTATCAATTGAACAAATGAAGCTAATATTGTGACAGGAATTAAAGATGCTAATCCTCCTAAAAAAGTTTTAAAAGCACCTGGTTTTATATCTAAAATTTTCTTTTTAAAATGTTTTGCCAAAAAAGTTAAATAAATAATTCCAACTATACACCAAGAAAGTGATAAAACTTGTTTACTTTCAACTTCGATTTTTTTTAAAACAAATAAATTTTCAAAAATTAAAATTGTAGGAAAAATATA
>OLXR01000196.1_pt1 | contig 34980 bp, 37 predicted proteins | sample 1673941 | NCBI WGS metagenome assembly OLXR01 (sample SAMEA103958134, study PRJEB25191) | human gut metagenome
TTTTCATAACTTGTTTGTGCCTTGAGCGAAGCGAAAGGAATGACAAAAACTATGATAACATTTGATGAAAAGAAATATCCGCAGATCACAGATGCGGAGATCAAGGACGCATTACAGTTCTCTACGGAGCAGGTGATCCGGGATTTGCCGGAATTTACCGATCAGTTCCAGAATGCCTACAGTGAGAACGGTTTTTACCAACCGATTCCGAACAATTACTGGACCTGTGGGTTCTGGACAGGAGAGATCTGGCTGGCTTATGAATATTCACAGGATGAGCGCCTGAAAAAAGCGGGCGAGGTTCAGGTAAAGAGCTTTTTAGACCGTATTGACAATAAGATCGAAGTAGATCATCACGATATGGGATTTCTGTATTCTCCTTCCTGCGTGGCAGCTTATAAGCTGACCGGCAGCAAAGAGGGAAAAGAAGCAGCTATTAAGGCAGCAGACCAGCTGATCACCCGTTATCATCCCGTAGGTGAGTTTATCCAGGCCTGGGGTCCCATGGATGCACCGGAGAATTACCGTCTGATCATTGACTGCCTCCTGAATCTGCCCCTGCTGTACTGGGCATCTGATGAGACCGGGGATCCGAAATACCGTGACATAGCCGAGAAGCACATTCATACGGCAGTAGCCAATGTGATTCGTGAGGACTATTCTACCTGGCATGCCTTCTTTTTTGATATGAAGACGGGAGCACCGGATCATGGTGCCACCTGCCAGGGTTACCGTGACGGTTCTGCCTGGGCGAGAGGCCAAGCATGGGGTGTCTACGGTATGGCACTGGCTTACCGTTATACCGGAAGAGCAGAATATATCGACCTGTTCCGCCATGTAACAGAGTATTTCCTGGCACATCTGCCGAAGGACCTGGTGCCCTACTGGGATCTGGAATTCACCGATGGGGATGACCAACCGAGAGATTCTTCTTCCGCCTCCATTGCAGCCTGCGGTATGCTGGAGATGGCGAAATACCTGGAGCCTGCAGAAGCAGAGCACTATATTACTCTGGCAAAACAGATTATGAGGTCTGTATATGATAATTATGCCGTAAAGGATCTGAAGGAATCCAACGGACTGGTGCTGCACAGCACTTATTCCAACCATTCTCCTTACAATACCTGTAATCATTACGGCGTGGATGAGTGCAATTCCTGGGGAGATTATTTCTATATGGAGGCACTGACCCGGTTACTGAAAGATTGGAGAGAGTACTGGTAGATTATATTAAATTGATATCATACGAAGCCCATACAGATACGCATGCCTTGATGTAAGGTCTCCGAGTGTGGATTTTCTAAAGAAAAGTGGCTTAGTTTTTCTCATTATGACGGGCCCGCCTACAGTCGACATCCATGTCGACGATCGGCTGACGCGAACATCGTGTTCGCTTTCGCCCTGTTGCCAGACCACTTTTCAAGAAAATCTCACGCTCTACGACAAACATCTTCGGCATGGTATCCTGTCTGGGCTTCTGACACCGAAATCATAGGAATATAGTTACTAAGTTTATTATTATGGAGGGACTAACTGCATGAACTTACATAGCAAAAAAGATTTTCAGGACTGTATGTTATCTATCTTAGAGCCGTTAAAGCCTTATTACAGTGAGGAAAAGGCGAGACTGACCCTGGGCGTTACCATGGCACATTATGACATCGGTGCCACATGGATGGAGGCATTTTCCCGCCCCTTATGGGGACTGGTGCCTTTCTGGGCAGGCGGCGGAAAAGAGCCGGAATTCGAAGAGATCTATCGCAAGGGCCTGACGGCCGGAACCGATGAGAAGAACCCGGAATACTGGGGAGAGTGCACCTCTTTTGACCAGAGATTCGTGGAAATGGCGGCCATTTCCTACGGCATCATGTTCGCACCTCAGGTGGTATGGGATCCTCTCACGGAGGAACAGAAAGAGAACCTCTGTAACTACTTAAATAAGATCAATGAGCATCCTCTGCCGGTCTGCAACTGGATCCTGTTCGCCGTACTTGTGAATATCGCCATGAAAAAGGTGGGACGCCGGTACAGCCCCAAGATGCTGGAAGAATATCTGGAAGGGTTGGAGACCTTCTATCTGGGTGAGGGCTGGTATCAGGACGGAGATTCCGGACAGAAGGACTATTATATTTCATTTGCCATTCATTTTTACAGCCTGATCTACGCCGTGATTATGGAGAAAGATGACCCGGAGCGGGCAAAAAAATACAAGGCGAGAGCCATGGAATTCGCAAAGCAGTTCATTTACTGGTTCGATGAAGAGGGTGAGGCCATTCCTTTCGGCAGATCCCTGACCTATCGTTTCTCTCAGGTAAGCTTTTTCAGTGTCTGCCTGCTGGCAGGACTGGAGCCGTTCCCGGTTCCCGTGATGAAAGGTCTGATCGCAAGGCATCTGCGCACCTGGCTGAAGCGTCCGATCTTCGACAGAGATCATGTGTTGACCATCGGCTATGGATATCCGAACCTGACCATGGCGGAGCGGTACAATGCCCCCGGTTCCCCTTACTGGGGTATGAAGGTGTTCGCCTTTTTGTTGCTTCCCGATGATCATCCCTTCTGGAGTGTGGAAGAGGCGCCATTGCCGAAGCTGGCACCGGCCTGTCCCCAGAAGTATGCCGATCTGTTTGTCTACCATTACGGCAATCACACCACAGCATTTGCACCAGGCGTCTACAGCCCCAACGGACATGGACAGATTGTGGCAAAATACGGAAAATTTGCCTATGATACCCGTTTCAGTATCAGCGTGGCGAAGTCCTGCTACGAATTGCATGAGAATGCCCCGGATAATATGCTGGCATTCTGGATCGACGGTTATGTCTATGTGCGCCGGATCTGCGAGGAGTCAAAGATCACGGAGAACGGAGTATGGTCGAAGTGGAGTCCCTATCCCGGCATTACGGTAGAGACCACAATCACCCCGGATGCCGGTGGACATACCAGAGTACATAAGATCACCAGCGAGATTGACTGCGTGGCCTACGACTGTGGATTTGCAGTCAGCAGAGGTGATTTTGAAGAGGTCGGCTTTGCGGAAAAGGTGGACGGTATATCCGCCCAGGCCAGCAATGAATTCTGCAGCTGTACTGTCAGTGCGGTATTGGATGAAAATACACAGGTTAACGAAGTGGCAGACAAGCAGCCCGTAGGCCACATGATCACCGTAGATCCCAACACCAACCTGCTCTACACCAAGACCAAGATCCCGGCAGTGAAATACCACATCCGCAAGGGACCCCAGGAAATCGTCACCAGAGTGGATGCGGAAGTTATTTAAATCAAAATGAAAACTCAACGGAGTCTTGCTTAGCACAGGCTTCGTTGTTTTATTGGAAAAAATAAAAGTGCCCTTTTAAAAATTTACCTGTTGAAAAAAATGTAAAATATGATATTCTGTAATGATTTAGTGTTAACACTGAGTGGTCGGATTGGGGAGTGAAAGGAGAAACACAATGTATCATTACGAATATGTGAGCAGAAGAGAGGCAAAGCCTTATAAGGATGAATTCATCGATATCATTCATGAGATTCAGAACTTGCTGAGAGATAAGTTTACTTTTAGGTATAAGTTTATAGGTAGTAGTTCAAGAAATATGATTACCTGTGATTTCACTACTAATAAAGGATTTGATTTTGATGTAGATTTTTATATCAATGATGAAGAGGAGTATTCGGCGGAAGAAATTAAAAAGGAAATAATGAAGGCGATCGATAAGGTGGCACCAAGGAGAGGGTTCCGATATTGTGAAGATTCTACAAGAGTTATTACATTGAAGCGACCAAGAGGATTTGCAAATGGAACGGAGTACAGTTGTGATATCTGTATTGTCTATGAATATGTAGATAGGGGAGGAAGGAAACATCAACAATATATCAGACACCAAAAATCTCAAAATAAATATATATGGGTTGAGCAGTCAAAAAAATATTGCCTTGAGGACAAAGTTAGATGGATAAAAGAAGAAGACCTTTGGAATGATGTGCTGGAGTTATATATTTATAAGAAAAATAACAATCAAAATCTATATAAAAAATCGAGAGCATTATATGCAGAAACAATTCATGAGATATGTCAAAAAAACGGTTATAAACAAAAAATTTATAGTGAATAAAATAAATCCCAAATTAGGAAGTAGCTTTATAGTGTTTTCATAATTTGCACAGTGGAAATCACAACATTTTTATGCTATCATACATATAACAGTAAGAGGTGATAGCTATGAAAATAGAACGAATTGATGACAAGACCGTAAAGTGTTTTCTTTCCAACGAAGAGCTGGAAGAGTACGATATTGATTATAAAGATTTTGTGACCCGCAGTGATAAAGCAAAAGAAGTGGTACAGGAGATCATCGAACAGGCAGAGGAAGAGGTAGGCTACAAGCCGCCGAAGTATGCGTTTGACCTGCAGATCATGATGCTGCCGGATGAAGGACTGGTACTGGTATTTTCCGAGAAAGAACCGTTGGAGAATAAAAACGGAGCACAGCTGCTGCAGGCTTTGCAGGAGATGAAACGGGTCTTCGAGGAGAAGAAAGCAGAGATTGGTGCGGCACTGGAGAAGAGTGCGCAGGATGAAACGGCAAAAAATGCCGGAAAAAACAAGAAAGCAAAGGGAAAAGCAGAGAAAGCGGCAAAGCCTCAGTTTGCAATCTTCGCATTCCGCAATATCGGCAGAGTGATCGAATATGCCGCCGTATTACCGGCTAACTTACGGATCAACAGCACTCTGTACCGGATGGAAGACGGCACCTGCTATGTCTATGTGCAGAAGGGCGGTGCGTCCTACGAGCGCTACAGCAGAGCCTGCATCCAGGCTATGGAATTCGCAGCATTGTATGCCGCAGACGAGCAGAAGATAAGATATCTGGAAGAACACGGTGAATGCCTGATCCGGGAGAAAGCACTGAAGAAACTGCGTGCATAATACTGCCCCATAGGAATCTGCATGACTGCTTGCAGGCTAGGCAGATTCCCTATGAGGGAAGTTAACAGACATGAAGCATGAAGAACGATAGTTCGGAATGCGAATGGATGTTACGATTTCGTGAGTGCAAAGCACGGAGAAATCGTATTATATTACCCACGGGGTATCTCCGGCAACCTTCGCCATATCCTCCGGCAGAGGTGCGGTGAACTGCATTTTCTCCCCGGTGATGGGATGGACAAAGGACAGCTTCCATGCGTGCAGTGCCTGCCTTTGTATCCGTTCCATATCCGGGTTGTACAGATAATCTCCGATCAGGGGATAACCGAGGTGTTTCATATGAATCCGTATCTGATGGGTGCGGCCGGTCTCTAAGATGAGAGAGACCAGGCTGTGCCCGTTTTTTTCGTCCAGAACTTTATAGTGGGTGATGGCGGATTCTCCCTTTTCAAAATCTATAGTGCGCTCGATGATAGAACCTTCCTTACGCCCCAGAGGTGCCGTGATGGTCCCTTCCGGTGGCTGAACCGAGCCTTTTACAATGGCGAGATATTCCCGGGTGATACCGGATGCAGCCTTGTTGGCGATCATGGCAGACAACATTCCGGCACTGACATAATGCTTCGCTACGATGGTCAGACCGGAAGTATCCCGGTCCAGACGATTGATACAGCGGAAGACAAATGGGCGGTTCTGCTGATCAAAATAATACGCCAGCGCATTGGCCATGGAATTATAATAATTGTTCATGGAAGGGTGGATCGGCATCCCGGCAGGCTTGTTGATTACCATGAGATCTTCATCTTCGTAGACAATGTCTAACGGCAGTTCCACCGGGGGAATTTTTTCGGAAGAACGAGCTTCACGGATATGCAGCGTCAGGGTATCTCCAGGATGCAGAACATGATTCATAAAGCAGGGAACCTCGTTTGCCAGTACGGCATCAGGGTTCTTTTTCAGCTGCACCAGATTCTGGGAGGAGAAGCCCTTCTGCTTCAGAAAATGACTGACCGGCATGGAAGTTATGAGATTTTCTGTTGTATAATTAAGTGTCCGTTCCATGAAATACTCTCTTTCTCTATGATTACTCATCATAACATAATTCCTGTATATTGTGCACGACAGATAAACAGCATTTTTTCATTCGGGCAAAATCGGACAGTGCCCGGAGCAAATAATGTCATTTCGGAATCAGGATACACAGGCTACAATAAAGGCAGAATTAGCGGAAATGGGCGATCTGCCTATCTCTACACAGGAAACGCCCGGAATAGGAAGAAAGGTATGGTGGTTAGTATGGAAAAATACGCATGGCGGGGAAAAATTGTACCGGGAATGCAGGAAGAATATAAGAAGAGACATGACAATATCTGGCCGGAGATGAAGGAAGTTCTGGCAAACGCCGGAATTGTAAATTACTCTATCTGGATGCAGGGCGAGGAACTGTTCGGTTATTACGAATGTGAAAAGGGCGTCGACTATGCGGCAAAAGTGCAGGCAGAGAGTGATGTAGTGAAAAAATGGGATGAATATATGAAAGATATTCTGATCATGGAGAAGGATCCTGTTACAGGAGCACAGCCGCTTCTGACACAGGTATTCAGTTTCAGATAAGGGAGGCTGTGGATATCTTATGGAAAAATATTATCTGGCCGTGGATATCGGTGCTTCCAGTGGACGACATATTCTGGGACACCTGGAGAACGGCAAAATAGAGTTGGAAGAGATCTATCGTTTTGAGAATGGCATGGATCATAAGGACGGAAAGCTTCTGTGGGATGTGAACCGTCTGTTCGGCGAGATCGTTGCCGGCATGAAAAAATGCAAAGAACTGGGAAAGATCCCGGTGAGCATGGCTATTGACACCTGGGCTGTGGATTATGTTCTGTTAGACGAAAAGGATCAAATTCTGGGTGATACTTACGGTTATCGTGATCACCGCACGGATGGCATGGACGCGGAGGTGGCTAAGATCCTGCCGGAGACCGAACTGTATGGAAAAACCGGTATCCAGAAGCAGATTTTCAATACCGTTTATCAGCTGATGGCAGTAAAGCAGCAGACTCCGGAGCTTTTACAGCAGGCAAAGACAATTCTCATGTTGCCGGATTACTTCGGTTTCCGTCTGACGGGCAATAAATTGTCGGAGTACACGAATGGTTCCACGACACAGCTGGTGAATCCCGATACCTTCCAGTGGGATAAGGAGCTGATCCGTAAGCTGGGTTACCCGGAGGATATTTTCCTGCCGCTGCAGATGCCAGGAACGAAAGTGGGCCAGCTGCTTCCGGAGATTCAGGAGGAAGTAGGATTCGATCTGGAAGTGGTACTGTGCGGAAGCCATGACACCGCATCGGCCGTAATGGCAGTTCCTCAGACAGAAGGAGACGGCATTTATATCAGCTCGGGAACCTGGTCTCTCATGGGAATCGAATCCCTGAAACCGGTCATTACAGAGGATGCCGCAGCGGCCAACTTTACCAACGAGGGCGGTTACGATCACCGGTTCCGTTTCCTGAAAAATATTATGGGACTGTGGATGATCCAGTCCGTAAGACACGAATATAACGATGCATACTCTTTTGCACAGCTGTGTGATATGGCGGAGGAAAGCAAGGAGTTCCCTTCCAGAGTGGATGTGAATGACCAGAGTTTTCTCTCTCCGGACAGCATGGTGGAAGCCATCAGACAGTACTGTCATAAGACAGGACAACCGGTACCGGAGTCCGTGGGAGAGCTGACTTCCGTAGTATACCGCAGTCTCGCACAGTCCTACGGAGAGACCGTAAGAGGTCTGGAGAAGATCGCCGGGAAGAACTATGACAGCATCCATATCATCGGAGGCGGTTCTAATGCAGCATATCTGAACCAGTTGACAGCGGATGCTACGGGCAAGACCGTATATGCGGGTCCCGGTGAGGCAACCGCTATCGGCAACCTATTGGCGCAGATGATCCATGCAGGAGATCTTGCAGATCTGAAGAGTGCCAGAAAATGTGTCCGGGAGTCTTTTGAAATTAAGACATTTGCTCCGGCAAAGTAATAAAAATGATGCCAGGGTCAAAAGGTCTAAGCCCACATGAGCTTGCTCATAAGTGGGTGAAAGACCTTAGGACCCGCCCCGATATGAGCATAAAAGTGGGATGATAATCCCACGATATGCGAATATTGGGTAGGATTGTGGGAGTGCGTAGCACGGAGCAATCCGTAGGCATCAAAGTCGGGGGCTTTTGCCCCCGACATCATAAAAATAACCTTATAAAAGGAGGAAATTATAAATGTTAGTAAACACAAAGGCAAAGATCGGTGTATTTTCCATCGCTCTGGGAGCATATCTGCCCCAATTCCCCCAGCTGGTGCCTAATTTCGAGGCACAGTATGAGGATTTCAAGAAGACGATTCCCGATACTGTAGATATCGTTGATGGTGGCATGGTGACCACCAAGGAACAGGCTATGGCAGCCGGTGATAAATTTCGTGCGGCGGATGTGGATCTGGTATTTTTACAGCTGCTTACTTATGCGACATCTTACAATGTACTTCCCGCAATCCGCGATCTGGACGTGCCTGTAGTATGTATCAATGTGCAGAAGAAGCTGGCACCGGACTATGCCAATACCGATATTCCCATCTGGCTGGGTGACCTGTATGCCTGTGGTGCCGTAGGTGAGGCTGTGGCAGACCTGGAGCGTGCAGGCAAGAGACATGCCGTGATCACCGGCGTGGTAGAAGGCGGCGACCCCGAGGTGGCAGCTCAGATCGAAGATTGGTGTAAGGCAGCTCAGGTCCGCAGACGTTTCCGTCAGACCAATATTGCCCAGATCGGCCGCCCTTATCCCGGAATGATGGATCTCTATATCGATGAGACCAACCTTTACAACAGAATGGGCCTGTATACCAAGCAGTTTGACTGGGAAGATATGTGGGCTATTGCAGACGATATTACCGATACCGAAGCTATTAAGGCGAAGGCACAGGACATCATCGATACCTTCGAAGTAGAGGGTGGCGCTACCGCAGAGGATGAAGATATTCTGGATATGGCAAAGCATGTGCTTGCTTTCGAGCAGTGGGCGAAGGATGAAGACGTAAGCATGATCGCCTCCCATTATGCCGGTAAGGCACAGGGAGTAGCCGGTAAACTGGATTCCATGCTGATCCCCGCATTTTCCATGCTGATCAAGCAGGGTACTGCATGTGCGGTAGAAGGTGACATGAAGGTTGCCATGGCAATGTCCATTCTGAAGACCATTTCCGGCATGGGACAGTTGTCCGAGATGTATTCCATTGATTTCAACGAAGACATCTGTATCATCGGTCATTCCGGATCCGGCGATGCGGATATCTCTCTGGCACATAAGCCCACCATGAAGATCGTTAAGGTATTCCACGGCAAGGTAGGTGGCGGATATCTGACTCAGTTCTATCCTCCCGTAGGCCCTGTGACCTATCTGGCTATCACGCAGGATAAGGACGGCAACTTCAAGTTCGTTGTGGCAGAAGGCGAGAATCAGCCCGGCCCGATCTTCACTTTCGGTGACACCAATATGCGTACCAAATTCTCAATCCCCTGCAGAGAGTTCGTGAACCGTTGGAGCGAGGCAGGCCCTACCCATCATATGGCAGCAGCTGCCGGCAGACATATTGACACGATCCTGAAGGTTGCTAAAATATTAAATGTGCCGGTAGATGTGATCACACGGTAAAGCATTTGTGTAAATATGGCGAAGTAACCACAGGAGCAAAAAGCGAACTCTGAAAACCGATTTTGCGAATGGGATGTTGAATAATTACGAATGTTTATGATTTAAAAACAATATACCTGTAGGCGGCAGTCCACAGGCAATGGAAAGGTTAGGTATTATCATGAAATTTTTAGATGCAGAATTTGTACAGGGATTTATCAGAATGGCAGATGACGGCTGGCAGCAGGGCTGGCATGAGCGTAACGGAGGTAACCTGTCCTACCGTGTGAAGCCGGAAGAGGTAGAACTGGTAAAGGAGAACTTTGAGCCGAAGGAGTTCCAGCCCATCGGCACCACCGTTCCCGCACTGGCAGGAGAGTATTTCCTGGTGACCGGCAGCGGAAAATATTTTCGTAATGTCAGCATTAAGCCGGAAGATTCTATCTGCATGATCGAGCTGGATGACAAGGGTGAGAATTACCGTATCGTATGGGGACTGGTAAACGGCGGCAGACCTACCTCCGAGCTTCCAAGCCACCTGATGAACCTGGAAGTGAAGAAGTTACAGGATCCCGACTACCGTGTGGTATATCATGCACATACCACCAATATCATTGCGCTGACCTTCGTGCTTCCTCTGGAGGATAAGGTATTCACCAGAGAACTGTGGGAGATGGCAACCGAGTGCCCCGTAGTATTCCCGGATGGTGTGGGCGTAGTGCCCTGGATGGTACCGGGCGGCAGAGAGATCGCAGTAGCTACCTCCGAACTGATGAAGAAATACGATCTGGCCATCTGGGCACATCATGGAACCTTTGCCGCAGGCAAAGACTTCGACCTGACCTTCGGTCTGATGCATACCGTAGAAAAATCCGCAGAAATTCTGGTGAAGATGTTGTCCATGCAGCCGAATAAGAGACAGACCATTACCCCCGATGATTTTCGCCATCTGGCAAAGGACTTCGGTGTGACCCTTCCGGAAGAATTCTTATATGAAAAATAACGATCCGAGGGACACACGAAGGAGCCTCGAACCGTTATATCTTGAATGCCTGACGTTATCGGCGCGATTTTAAACGCGCCTCGTTAGGTGTCATATCATACATTTTTTTGAACTGTTTGTAGAAGAAGTTCTGATTCTCATAGCCTACAGACAGGGCAATCTCAGACACCGGCAGCGCGGTGTGGGACAGCTGATTCATAGCGACCCGCATACGCTGCCGTGTTTGTATTTCCTTAAAGGTAGTGCCGGAATATTTTTTGATCATACGGCTCAGGGAAGAGGGGGTGTACCCGATCTGTGCAGCCAGTTCGTGAAGAGTTCCGATATCATAATGCTCCGCCAGGTATCTGCGTACCACCACCATCAGGACATTGCTCTGCTCATCTTTCTGGTCTAATAAAATATTTTCCGCATTGCTTAAGATATGCATGAACAGCAGGGCAAAGGTGTGTTCCGAGAGCTTATGCCAGTTCTGAGGCTGCTGTAACAGAAGGAAGACCGCATTGTGGATGAGGTTCTGGATGCAGGGATTGTCGGAGACGGTAAAGTACAGATACTGACCGACACAACTGTCACCTTCCAGCGCATTGATGATAAAATCCGCCAGAATATTATCCTTGTTGATCAAAGTCAGGATATTCTGGAAATAGGCGGGGCGGATGATGATGTTAATGCCCAGATCTTCCTGGCCGCAGGCTATTACCGCATGTTCGATATGTTGGTTCATAAATAGAAGTTCCCCGGGGCGGAGACAGATCTCTTCTTCATTTATGACATGTGTGACAGAACCGGAGAGACAATAAAAGATCTCCACGTAATCATGTTTATGCTTTGGAAAATCCACAAAGCGGGTGTGGCGACGCAGAGTAATATCATCTTCGGAGTGTTCCAAAAATTTATCACTCTCTACTACAAAATCCTGTTTGCTGGTGTAGAGATTCTTCTGAACGGCAATATTACCGTCTAAAATCTGTTGTTCCTCCGGTGTGATATAGGCCGGATCCAGAAAACCGTTCTCATACATATCGATCGTCATTCCTTTCAGCAACCCGCAATTTTGAACTGCGGGCAGGTTTTTCGACTGAGTTTATTTTACAGGAAAGAGACAAAAACCTCAAGATGTGTGCAAAAAGTGATTCTGCATTGCACGTGTCATTTTTGTGTTGTATATTAATAATGATTGTGAACAATAAGCAGCTTTGCACCGGCAGTCCAAAGTGTGCAGGTTGTGGAAAGATATGAGGATTTGTATGGCAGATACCACAGTTAAAAAGATCATCTGCAGTTCCTGTGGGGCAGAATTTGAGGATACCCTTCCGAAGTGTCCCTATTGCGGAAGCCTGAATTACAAGGGCGCCGAAGCGGAATATCTGGGGAAGCTGGAAAGCATGCGGCAGGATATGCAGCAGTTGGAGCAGGTACCGGAGAAGGAACTGAAGAAAAAACTGAAAAAGAAACAGAAATTTGTGATTAAGCTTCTGATCTTATTGGCGGCATTGGCAGCGATACTTGCGGTAATTGTGTTCCGGGTGCGGTATATAGAACCCAGGGATGCCAGAGCGGATTATCTGTGGGAAAAAGAGAACTTTCCGATACTGGACCGTCTCTATCAGGAGAAGGATCTGGAAGCACTGATGGATTTTTATGAGCAGGCTGTCGAAGAGAACAGAACCATAGACCGATGGGAACACAGTGGTATTTTCCGCTGGCTCATGAGCTGTCGGGATGCGAGGGAATATCTGGCACTGGAGCAGAGTGGAGAGACTTTGAATGAGTATCAGCAGGCATTGCTGCTGGATGATTATTGGATGATGCGGGGACTGGACTACAGCGAGGTCATTCTGACGGAGAAAGACAGGGAGTATATCCGTCCTTATGTGGAAGCAACCCTGAACAGTCTGGCAGACCGTTATACGTTTACCGCAGAAGAAGAGAAAAAATTCGAGGATAGTCTGCGAAATAATTACGGTTATCCCAGATATGAGGATTGCGAGGAATACATTAAGAAGCATAACGAATAGGAAAGGATCATAAAAGCAATGATGAAATGTAAATATTGCGGGGGCAATCTGACATTGGAGCAGGCATATTGTCCGCATTGCGGAAGACCGAATGAAGAAGCCGCACAGCATGTCAAAGACATGGAGCATTACAAGAGCAACTTTGAGGATACCAAAAGTGATGTCTATGAAGTGGCGGAGAAAAATACGGAGATCATGTCACATATGATAATCATCACAGTGCTGGTGATCCTGTGTGTGGTGGTGTTTGTAGTATCTGCACGTAGCTGGAGCATCCACAGAGGCTTGCTGCAGTTTGATGCAGGGATCCGGCAGAGCAGCTATATGAAACAGATGGAACAATATCTGGAAGATGAGGATTACATAGGTTTATCAGCTTTTTGCGACAGGCATTACATCCGGCCTTATAGCAGTAATAATAATTATGAAAAATATCAGCTGCTCATGGAAGCCAGCGGAGCGTATCGTTACTTTTATGAAAGTCTGATGAAGGCAGTTACGATCAACTCCGGCAATGTATCCATACTTCCCGGTCTGTATGAAAATATTTCGGATTATTACGAGCAGCTGGAAAGGATTCTGCATCCTGTGGATAATGATTATAGGGCAAAACAATATCGGGAACTGCCGGAGGAGCAGAAGGAAGCCATTCTCCGGATGGAAGAGAATGAAAAGGCACTGCTGCAGACCTATTTTGGCATGACCCCGGAAGAGGCAGAGAATTTCGGTACGATGTCAAATGCACAAAAAATCTTATTCCTGGAAGAAAAAGGCGAGGTGATGGGTTATGGTAAATCTGAAGAGTAAGCTGAAACAGGCACAGAAGCAGAGAGGCGCGCTGCTTGTGATGAATCTTGTGATCATAGCCCTGTGCCTGATATTGTTTTGGGGAACCATTCATATGTTCCGGCAATTAAATGACGCCTTTTCCCGTCCTGCGAAGACCAACTGGATGGAGAATAATGTACAGAGTGAAAATTATGCTTATTTAGTAGTAAATTATCATGAGGATATGGTGTACGGCGGCTTGCTGTCCGGAACGAAAAAGGAATGCTATGGTGTGGCGAGATATTTTGAGGCGGCGTCCATGTATAAGGCATTTCTTCAGACCGGAGATACGGAGCGAGCTGCCAGAGAAAAGGAGAAGATGGATGCCGCATATGAAGAAATGGGTGACTGGAATATTGCAGCGGACAGCATCAGGGAGAGACTTGGACTGGACTGACAGATTTGCGGTAGGAATACCGGCGATATTACTGGCAGCCTGTCAGACAGTGGGATGCCGGATCAGTATAGAATACCATACTTCCGTACATAGAACGATGCAGTCGTGGCTGGAACAGGTCCCTATGGCAAGCTGGATTTTGTGGTGGATAGCAGAGACATTACTTTTTGGACAGATGCTGCGATGGCTGTTTGTGCATGCAGGGAGAGACAAGGCAGTTCAGGAGGACGGTATCGGGAAAGGTATCGGAAAGAGAATATTTTTGATTTTTGCAGGATTGTTGATAGCCTGGCTGCCGGTGCTCCTTTCCAATGATCCCGGATTTTATAATTATGATATTTACGGGCAGGTGCCTCAGGTGATGTATCCGGAGGTACCGTATAATACACACCATTCGTTACTCAGCACGTTGGTCATGGGAGGCGTTATCACGATAGGATACCGGATCTTCGGGACGATGGAGAAGGCAGTATTTCTTCACTCCTGCTTCCAGATGATACTTTGTGCGGCGACCTTTTCCTACAGTCTGGATTTCTGGTATCGGCGATTGAATAGAAAATGGCTGTTGGGAGTCGGATTTTGTTTTTATGCTTTTCTGCCGACGATTGCCTTGTTTTCCGTCAGTACGACCAAGGATGTGGTATGCTCTCTGGCACTTTTTATTGCATTTCACCTGTTGTATGAATTGTATGAGAATACGGAGGGATTTTTTCGGAAAAAAGAGAAAATCGCAGCATTATCGTGCAGCCTGATCGTGGGAGCGCTGTATCGGAAAAATGTAATTTATGCGGTTTTTCTTTATCTGGTGTTGTGCGCGGTTTTCTGTAAAAAGCAGAAAAGAAAGATCATTTCACTGTTTGCGGGAACGATTCTGCTGACCATGCTATTGTCTGTGGGAATGGAAACTATGCTCCATGCGGAAAAAGGTTCCGCGGTAGAGGCTCTGTGTGTACCGCTCCAGCAGATTGCAAGGGTATATACAGATAAGGGAGAAGCGGCGTTTGACAGTGAGGAATTGCAGCTGCTGGATCAGATCATGGACAGAGAACAGTGGTCACAATATAATCCGTTTCTGGCAGACCGGATCAAAAATTATGTGAATAATGAAGAACTTCTTCAAAATAAGTGGGAGTATCTGAGACTATGGTTCCGAAAAGGATGGCAGTATCCGGGATGTTATCTGAGAGCCTTTCTGGATAATACGTATCAGGCCTGGTATCCGGGGACATCGGTTGTGGATGATCCGGACGGTGATATTTATTACTTTGATTTCGAGGGAAGAAATGTACTGGAAATGAAGACGATCAGTTCCCGGCTGACAGAATTTTATCGTAAGATATCGCTGGAATATTATTACCAGAAAATTCCGGTGATCCGTGCGTTGTTTGCAATCGGCACCTATTTCTGGCTGGCAGTGATCCTGTTTTTCTATGGCATCCGGCGGCGGAGGGCAGAGATATGGAACAGTTGGCTGCTGGTTCTGGCACTGTGCCTTACGGTCTTTCTGGGTCCCATATCCCTGGTGCGTTATTATCTGCTTTTATTTTATGCAGCTCCGGCAGGTATCTTCTTATTAGCAGATAGACCTTGACAAATCACGGAAGCATGCACTACAATTACTTGCATACGACAATGACGATGAAAAGGATCAGTACGATCGGAAAGCATCCCAGAGAGAGGGGAAGGACACGGTGACGTGCGGCTGGGAACCCCTTATGACAGAGGATCGGAAACCTCCCTTGGAGTCCTGTGCGAGACACAATGTACCTGGAAGCGGCGAAGCACAGCGTAGAACCGGCGTTAACGGTGACAGAGCAGGATACATATTTGTATCAATCAGGGTGGTACCGCCGAGTGATCGGTCCCTTTTTCGGGAGCGATGACCCGGCGTTTTTCGTTTCCGTAGATCGTATGAGCAGTTTATTTTCAGAAAAAGAAAAGGAGAGAGAAAATGGCAGACAAGAAAATGGTAGAAGCGATCACTTCCATGGAAGAAGATTTCGCCCAGTGGTATACCGATGTAGTGAAGAAAGCAGAGCTGTGTGATTACACCAGCGTAAAAGGATGTATGGTAATTAAGCCCGCAGGCTATGCGATCTGGGAGCTGATCCAGAAGGAGCTGGATGCACGATTCAAAGCAGTAGGAGTACAGAATGTATATCTTCCCATGTTCATTCCTGAGTCCCTGTTGGACAAGGAGAAGGATCATGTAGAAGGCTTCGCACCCGAAGTAGCATGGGTTACCCAGGGAGGATTGAATGAGCTTCCTGAGAGACTCTGTGTCAGACCTACTTCAGAGACCCTGTTCTGTGATTTCTATAAGAATGACATCCATTCCTACAGAGACCTGCCTAAGGTATATAATCAGTGGTGTTCCGTGGTACGTTGGGAGAAGGAGACCAGACCTTTCCTGCGTTCCAGAGAGTTCCTGTGGCAGGAAGGACATACCGCACATGCTACTGCAGAAGAATCTCAGGAGAGAACTCTGCAGATGCTGAATGTATATGCGAAGTTCCTGGAGGAGGTTCTGGCTATCCCCGCGATCAAGGGACAGAAGACCGAGAAGGAGAAATTCGCAGGTGCAGTTGCAACCTATACGGTAGAAGCGCTGATGCATGACGGCAAGGCACTGCAGTCCGGTACCAGCCATAACTTCGGTGACGGTTTCGCCAAGGCTTTTGGCATCCAGTTCGCAGACAAGGACAATACTTTAAAATATGTACATCAGACCTCCTGGGGTATGACCACCCGTCTGATCGGAGCACTGATCATGGTACACGGTGATAACGAAGGTCTGGTGATCCCTCCCCGTGTGGCACCCATCCAGATCTGCATTGTACCCGTTATGCAGAAAAAGGAAGGCGTTCTCGACAAGGCGTATGAGCTGAGAGACCGCCTGGCGAAGAATTTCCGTGTCAAGGTAGATGACAGTGACAAGACCCCCGGCTTCAAGTTCGCAGAGGCTGAGATGAGAGGTTATCCGATTCGTGTGGAGATCGGGCCTAAGGATATCGAGGCAGGCAAGTGTGTGATCTGCCGCCGTGATACCAGAGAGAAGACCGAGGTAGCTCTGGAGGATCTGGAGACCAAGGCAGCCGAGATCCTGGAGACCATGCAGAAGGAAATGCTGGAGAGAGCAAGAGCACACCGCGACAGCCATACTTATGTGGCACATAACATGGAAGAGTTCGAGCAGATCTTCAATGAGAAGTCCGGATTTGTCAAGGCTATGTGGTGCGGATGCCAGGAATGTGAAGACAAGATCAAGGAAAAGCTTGCTGTTACCAGCCGTTGTATGCCCTTTGAACAGGAACAGATCGCAGATACCTGCGTATGTTGTGGAAAACCTGCGAAAAAGATGGTATACTGGGGAAGAGCATACTAAGATAATATGTAACTATTCAGAGCCATGTAAATATCGTCAAATATTCGTCGAATGCCGGCATTCGTAAGAATATTTTATGATATTTATAGGGCGAAGTAACCACATGAGCAAAAAAGAAGCTCCATAGGAGCGTTTTGCGAATGGGGTTCTGCATAGTTATGAAAATATTTATAAGGCAGATGAAGACGCAGGCCGGTAGTATTGCTACAGGGTCTGCGCCTTATTTTTCAATGATAATGCTCGGAAATGAGGAAAAAGATGATCTATAATACATTTGAATTGCATCAGGAGGGTTCCCTGCCGGGAGCACATTTAGTTACCTATATTCAGGAGTATTCGGAGGCAATGGCCATTAACGACAGACCTCTGATTCTGCTGTGCCCGGGAGGCGGCTATGCAAGAACCTCCGACAGAGAGGCGGAGCCTATGGCACTGAAATTCCTGGCGATGGGATATCATGCGGCAGTGCTGCGCTATTCCTGCGCCCCTGCGGAATATCCTACTTCCTTAAAGGAACTGGCTTACAGCATCAAGTTCCTGCGGGAGCATGCGAAAGAGTGGCACATTGATCCCCACAAGATCGTAGTGGAAGGCTGCTCTGCGGGAGGACACCTGGCAGCCAGCCTTGGGGTGTTCTGGGATGAAGATTTTCTGGCAGAGAGTCAGGGACTTTCGGCATCCGAGCATGAGCTGCTGCGTCCGGACGGACTGCTGTTATGCTATCCGGTCATCACTTCCGGAGAGTTTGCCCACAGAGGATCTTTTGAGAATCTGTTAGGCAGCAGACAGGAGGAGCTGGGAGAGAAGCTGTCCCTGGAGAAACAGGTAACAAATAAAGTGCCGAAGACCTTCATCTGGCATACCTTTGCGGATCAGTCGGTACCGGTGGAGAATTCCCTGCTGTTCGTCAGCGCTCTCCGCAGAGCCGGAGTGCCCACGGAATTCCATATGTATGAAAAGGGAGCGCACGGGCTGGCACTGGCGAATAAGCTGACAGAGACTAACGATGGCAGAGCCGTACAGGAGGAATGCACCTCCTGGGTTGAACTGGCGCATACCTGGCTGGAGAGCCTTTTTGCAGGAGATGTGGAAGACGGACTGCACGCACAAGGCAGAGAATGGTAAGAATAGCAATAAGAGAAAATGAAAACGCAAGGAGCAGTCATGGAACAGGCAGATACGATCATTCAGATCCCTCACTTCTACGGAAGCCTGAAGGGAATGCAGAAGAAATTCGATAACTATGCAAGACAGGATGCTTTCACCGGATCCACCAGAGAGGAATGGGAAAGTTGGAAAGAGACTTCCAGAGAGACTTTGAAAGAGCTTCTGGGATGGAAATATATGGAGACCTGTGATCTGGACCCCCGCGTGGAAGAAGTCGTGGAGCTGGAGAACGGCATTCGTCGGGAAAAAGTGATCCTTCAGGTAGAGCCGGAAGTGTATATGCCTATGTATATACTGATCCCTCCGAAGCAGAACGAAGGGAAGCAGAAATGTTTTCTTGCTCTTCCTGGGCATCAGGGCGCAGGTAAATTCAGCGTGGCAGGACGCAATGATATTCCCGCGGTAAAACGGATGATCGAATTCTACCATTATGATTACGGTATGCAGCTGGCGAAGCGTGGTTATGTGGCAATCTGTCCGGATTGCAGAGGCTTCGGAGAACGCAGGGATGAGGCATTGCAGAAAGGAACGGATGAGAAGTCCTTCCTGACCAGTACCTGTTTTCATCTGGCACATATGGCTGAACCTTTGGGAGAGACCGTGGCAGGTATGTGTACCTGGGATGCTTCCCGGCTGATCGATTATGTATATGAACGTGGCGAATGGGATACTGAGGACTTGGGAGTCATGGGATTTTCCGGCGGTGGTATGCAGACGCTGTGGGTCTCTGCTTTGGATGACCGTGTGAAAAAATGTATCATCAGCGGATATCTCTATGGATATCGTGACGCGTTGTTATTGCTCAACGGAAATTGCAGCTGTAATTATGTGCCCCATCTGTGGGAACACTTTGATATGGGAGATATTGCATCGCTCATTGCTCCGAGACCGCTGGCGGTCCAGTCCTGTCGGGATGACCATCTGAACGGCCCCAGAGGACTGGTGAATGTGACGGAGCAGATGGATATTGTGCGGAAGGCTTACAGCCTGTACGGAAAAGAGGAATACCCGATCCACGATGTCAGAGAGGGAGACCACTGCTGGCATGAAGAGGTATTGGATATCGCACTGCCAAGACTGTAAGATATTTATAACCCCTGTTAATAGTTACAAAATATGGAGGAACGTATGGAATATATCGTTCTGGATCTGGAATGGAATCAGAGTAACACCGGTAAAGAGGATGCTGTGGAGAAGCTCCCTTTTGAAATCATAGAGATCGGTGCCATCAAACTGAATAATGAACGTGTTATGGTCAGTGAATTCAATGAACTGATCAAGCCACAGGTCTACCATGAGATGCACAAGATCACCAGCAAACTGATCCATATTCAGATGCAGGAGCTGGAGCGTGGACGGCCTTTTCCGGAAGTCGGGGGAGATTTCGTGAACTGGTGCGGACAGGACGAGCGTCTGTTCTGTACCTGGGGGACGTTAGATCTGACGGAGTTACAGCGGAATATGGCATATTATGAGATGCCGCTATTGGCACCGGGACCTCTGCCGTTTCTGGATGTGCAGAAGCTGTTCGCCATTGCCTATGAGGAGCGCAAGATCCGCAGAAATCTGGAATATGCCATAGATTTTCTGCATATCGAGAAGGATATTCCCTTCCACCGGGCCTTCAGTGATGCTTACTATACGGCAAAGATCCTGATCCGGATCCTGGAGGAGCACCCGGAGGTGCTGGTGAATCTGTCCTATGATACATTCTGCCCGCCGAAGGACCGTAGGGACGAGGTGAAAGCGCAGTTTGATACCTATGTAAAATATATTTCCAGGGAATTCAAGGACAAGACAGAAGCCTTCGCAGATAAGGAAGTGGTGTCCAGTAAATGTTATCTCTGCCATAGGAATCTGCGGAAGAAGATCAAATGGTTCAGTGCCAATGGCAGACATTATTACTGCGTAGCTTATTGCGAGAAGCACGGCTACCTCAAGGGCAAGATCCGGGTACGCAAGGCATATGACGGCGGTGTATATATTGTCAAGACCACGAAGCTGATACCTAAGGAAGAGGCAGAAGCTATCGCCGCCCGCAGAGATCACGCCAGAGAAGTGCGCAAGAGACATAAGCACAGCAAGGCGAGGGATGCCGGGGAATAGGGACAGAATATGCAAATTACATTTTAGAGGGAGGATGGCAGCGGCTACGAGGCAAGATTTACGACCTGCGGAATCTGTATCCTTATGAAGGAACTGGGACTTACTGAGCTGATCCCTGCCATGTGCCAGTTTGACTACACCATGAGCGAGGCGGGCGGTGTCACCAATTTTGTCAGGGAATACACCCTGGCTTCCGGCGGATCTTATTGCGACTGCGGGTATAAGAAAAAGTTTAAGTAATTTGAAATAATCATTGTATTTTTACAACATATAGAATATACTAAAAATAACAGAACCCAACACGCCTCTCAACGATGCGGACCACGTTGGGTCTTTTAATTTTAAGGGGGAAAATATATGGGGGAACTAAAGCAACATCCATTACCGATGACAATAGACGAACAAATAGAAAACTTGAAATCACTTGGCTTAATTATTGAGAATGAGGAATATGCCAAGAAGATATTAAATGACATATCCTATTTCCGATTAATTAAGGCGTATAGTTTAGGATTTAAACCTAAAAATGGGAAATATGAAGAAGGCGTAACATTTGAGCAGATTGTAGAGTTATATCTGTTCAATGCTAATTTCAGACAAGTGACATTTGCTGAGATAGAAAAAATAGAAGTAAATGTCAGATGCAGAATTGCAAATTATTTTGCGGAAGTTTATGGAGTTCTTGGATATATGGAACCCCAAAATTTTGTGGACGAAGAATATCATCGGGCATTTATGGCTGATATCGAAGAGTAGGTTCGGAGAAACTCAAAGGCGCCGTTTGTGAGAAATTTCAAAACTAATTATGCAGGTGGAAATTTGCCTATATATGCGTTGGTGGAGGTATTTAGTTTTGGCACTCTTTCAAAATTTTACAAAAATATGAAAAATGCTGACAAAAAGGCAGTTGCCAAGAGTTTTGGAATTGGATATACATATCTGGAAAGTTGGTTGGAGAGCATTTCTTATGTTCGCAATGTTTGTGCACATTATGGAAGGTTGTATAATGCAAAACTTTCAAAGACGCCTATTCTTTATAAAGAATATACACAAGCCGATATAGGAAACAATAGAATATTTGGCGTATTATTGTGTATGAAACAGATTTTAAAGAATGACAAGCATTGGAATCTTTATGTAGATCAAATAGAATTGCTAATAGATAAATATGAAAAAGTAGATGTGAAAACGATGGGTTTTCCGGATGACTGGAAGAAATTGTTGGAACAGAAATAGGTGTAATAGAGAAGTATACAATGGAAAACACAGTAGATACCGGGATTCTACTTCCGGGAGGTGTACTTATTTCTGAAAAGAGAATAGTATGATCTCAGACACAGGAGGTAAGCACATGGATCTCGTCAAGATAGGAAAATATATTGCAGGCAAAAGAAAAGACTTAGGTATGACGCAGAAGCAGCTCGCCGAAAAACTGGGTATGAGTGATAAATCCGTATCCAAGTGGGAGCGGGGCGTGTGTCTGCCGGATGTATCTGTCTATTCGGAACTCTGCCAGATTCTCGGTATCAGCATCAATGAATTCCTGGCAGGAGAAGATATTGTCCGGGAAAATATTGCCAAAAAATCGGAAGAAAATATTATCGGGCTGGCAACGGACAGTAAGCAGAAGCAAAAACGATTGAAATACATTATAGGTATTCTGCTTGTCACGGCGGCGATTGTTGTTTTGACGGTCGGAATCATGATATTCCGGAAAAATATGCCACAGAACTTTATCGTTCCGGTGGACAAGGACAGTATTGAAATGAAAACGGCGGAAATGCTGTCAGGCGTAGACGGTGCCTTTATGTATAAATACACGGCAACGAATGAATTTAAAACTCTATATATTCATATTTGGCAATACCGGGAAGGAAAGCTGGTAGACAGACAAAGGGCAGGGCTTTCGTATGAAGGAATGGATTCACCGCAGAATGGAACGATTATTATTGTACCGCAGTTTAAGGATCGTACCGTGAAAATTATTATTGCAGATGATGAATCGCAGGGAGATATGCTAATCCCAATCCTGGAGGATGTTCCGGAAGGAGAGCACTATGGATATGGAAGAGCTGCAACGGAAATTCAGGAGAAAACAGATATTGTCTATGATGAACAGCAGCCGCTTCTTGCGCTGATCTATGATAATGACGAAGCGAGAACTTTTGATTTTAGTTATATTGTGAACGACCAGCTGGATGCCCTTGAAATGGATGATTATGTGTACTATTTTTCTTTTGAGTTCCGAACGGAATAGATAAATAAACCCCATTCCGTGAAAACAGAATGGGGTTCGTTTTTAGTTTGCTGCTTTTGCCTTTTTCTCTCTCTTTAAAAACAGATACACACAGATACCGGCAAAAGCAATCGTTGCAGCGATCAGTATCGGCAATACCGGGATGGAACGGACATCTGTATTGATGAGCTTCAGTCCCTGATACAGTGTGAAGACGCCGAATACAGAGAAGATGGTGAAGGCTAGAGTATTGAGCAGCCCTTCCGGTGTCTTGCTCTTTAACAGATAGCCTAAAAGCATTCCCAGGATGTCTGCTAAAAACAGTCCCAGAGAACAGCCGATCCATACGATCAGTGCGGAACTCATACCTTCATTGGCACCAAAGGTGATGGCGGTAAGCTGTGTCTTATCTCCAAGCTCGGCCACGAAAAAGGTACAGAAAACTGCAAGCGGTGCGAACCGGATACTGGATCTGCCGCTGCCTTCCTCTTCCTCATCATTGCTGCCTGCAAGTGTTGATGCGGCAAAATACAGAAATGCAAGTGCAGCAATGATCTTGATGAGCCAGCCGGGAATGAATTCGCTGACGAGCCCGCCGGCGAGGACAGCCAGACCGTTCAGTACCAGGATTGCGGCAGCGGTTCCCAGTATAATATCTCTTAATTTGTATTTTGAAGTAAGGGCGATCAGCATAAGCTGTGTCTTGTCGCCCATCTCAGCGATGAATTCCGTGAGAAATACCTTAAAAAACAATATCATTTGTACGGCCCTCATTTATCTGATTATGATATAAACCGCATATGCTGCGTAAAGAGCCACCATACAGAAGCCTTCGACTCTTCCGATTTTCTTTTTGCTTCCTGCAAAGATCCATACACACACAGTAAATGCGATCAGTACACACAGATCAATGATGTTTTCCGTAATGATGCTGATAGGACTGATGGCGGAAGCGATACCCAGTACCATCAGGATGTTAAATACGTTGGAACCGATGGCGTTACCCAGTGCCATATCGACTTCATTTTTTCTGGCTGCAACGATGGAAGTCACAAGCTCCGGAAGAGATGTACCGATGGAAACGATGGTAAGTCCGATCAGCGTCTGCGTCATTCCCAGGTCGCTTGCGATTCTGGATGCAGCATCGACGGTGAGATCTCCGCCGAAGGCAATCGCAGCAGCACCGCCGATAATGAAAATAATGCTAAGCGGCACGGAGATCAGCTTGATCTCTTCATCGGAACCGCCCTCAATTTCTACTTTTTTTCCTTCTTTATTTGCCTTTAAGGCAATTCTGATCATGTAGAAGATATATCCGGCAAAAAGACCTATGAATATTACACCATCGAAATGTCCCAGTGTCATGTTGGCCTGATCACCAAGTCCCATGGTCCCCAAAAACAGTAAAAGACCGGCGCAGATCAGGGAAAGGGGGATATCTCTCCGGATAGTTTCCCGCGCAACCTCTACGGTGGCGATCATTGCACATACGCCGATCACAACCATCAGATTAAAGATATTGGAACCGACGACATTACTGACCGCAAGCTCATTGTTGCCTGTGATAGAAGCCGATACACTGACCGCTGTCTCGGGGAGAGAGGTTCCCATTGCTACGATGGTAAGACCGATGATGATGGACGGAACATGCAGTCTCTTCGCTACACTGGAGCTTCCTTCTACGAAAAAGTCCGCACCTTTAATCAGCAGTACAAAACCGATTACAAGGAATACAAGAACAAGGGCAAACGGGGCATTGTTAATAAGTTTCTCCATGTTTTTCTCCTTTGCGTGATCCATTATAGTGTTGTCAGCCGAAAGCTGTGCGATGATAAGTATCGACAGAGATGAAAAAGACTCATGTATATCAATTATCTGCCAGTGTGTATTATACACAGACCGTTAATAGATATACATGAGTCTCATTATTTAAGATTTGCCAGATTATACTCTAAAATTATAATCAGAATGTTGACAAATCACACCTTCGCGCTAACTACTCCCTCATGGAATATTCATTTCTTGATAAATAATATCAAAATCAATTGCCGGTGTCAACAGGTGAATGAAGAATTCGTAGGGAGTGTTTTGCATTATTGGTTTGCACTGTCTGCATCAATTACCGATTGAATCTGCTGCATCAGAGAGTCATAGTTATCCTGGTTATCAATTCCCCCAAGGATCGGATCCCCTACAATATTGCCATTTCTATCGACAAGTATGGTTGTAGGAAAAGCCATAATATCAGAGGCATATTTACCCGCATCGGAAGCAGAGTCAATGGAAATATTGCGGTACTTTGCACCCTGGCTTTCAAGAACGGCGGCAGCTTCCTTCATGGCAGCTTCATTGCCGTCGAAGGTTTCCGTATTGATGCCGATGACTTCGCCGCCCATTGCTTTGAGCGTATTGTTTAATTCGTTCAGCTTAGACAACTCAGCAACACAGGGCTTACAGCCGGTAAACCAGAAATTGACGACGGTTACTGCATTGGCGGAAAACAGGCTTTCATCGACAGAATTACCATCAAAATCCTGACCGGAGAAATTCCGGAAGGGAGAGTCAGCTTCGGAATTGTTTTCCGGAGCAGTAGGATCGGTTGCGGTAGTTCCCTGTTCCAGTTCTGTTATCTGTTCTTCGATTTTCCGTATGGTTTCCATATCGTCCGTAAGTGTTTTCAATTCATCCTCTGTAAAGGAGTCCTTGTTTGCTTCGACGGTATCAGCCAGATAATCAGCATAATTTGCGCTGGGATCAGCATCGCTTTTGCTCATCATGCCGAATACCTTGTTCCATACAGCCTCATGATCTGCAAAAATCTGGTTCTCCTGCTGATACAGATCATCCAGTGAAGTGTTGGAGCTGTCTGCGGATACTGTGCCGGTTTCCGTCAGAGACTCATTGGTTTTGTCTGTGCCGGCAGCATCCGTTGCGCCGCAGGCTGTAAGCAATAAAGCTATGCACAGTGTTAAAATAGTAAGGAATTTTTTGTTTGTTTTCATGATCGATTTCTCCTTTAAGTAATCGTAATAAGATTATTTTCCCATAAACCGGTAGTGAATCGCATCCTTGGGACAAGCCTTGATGCAGGCTCCGCACCGTATGCATTCCGGATGGTCCGGATGCTTGCACACATCCACATCCATTTTACATACCTTTGAGCATTGACCACAACCGATACATTTGCTGTCCTCCACCTTAATATTAAGAAGGCTGACCTTATTAAACAGTGAGTAGATCGCACCAAGAGGACAGATCCATTTACAGAAGGGTCTGTAAAATAAAATACTTAACACGACAACTGTGATCAAAATAAAGCATTTCCAAGAAAAGAGTTTTCCAAGTGCGGACCGTATGGCTGCATTTCCCAGGGAAAGCGGGATGGCTCCCTCCAGAACGCCCTGTGGACAAATATATTTACAGAAGAAGGGGTCGCCCATTCCTATAGAGTTCGTTACGAGCAGCGGCAGAAGGATAACGAAAACGATAAGAATTATATATTTCAGATATCTTAGCGGTTTCAGTCCGGCTGTGGAAAATTTTTTTCCCGGGATTTTATGAAGTAAATCCTGAAACCATCCAAACGGACACAAAAATCCACATATAAATCTTCCAAGTGTCACACCCAGTAAAATAAAAAATCCCGTGACGTAATATGAAAATTTAAATCGGGAGGATCCGATCACCGCCTGAAATGCGCCAATGGGGCATGCTCCCGTGGCAGCAGGACAGGAATAACAGTTTAATCCCGGTACACATACGGTCTTAGCGTTACCCTGATATATTTTGCCCTTAAAAAAATTAGGGATGTGAATATTAGTAAGCAGTGTGGCAGCAGCCTGTATCCACCCGCGCATCCCGGCTGTCTGCCCTGACAGTGATTTTTTTCTCTTATCCAATTCCGACACACTCCAGACATAATTTTATTGCTTTACCAAGCACGACAGCCGCTTCGCCTCTGACTGCACCGTAGCCGATCATAGTGATCCCGGTGACGAGCAGAACGATCTGCGATATTTTTCTGTACTTCAAGTTATTGTTACTCCTTTCGATCGTGGTATTTATTGACCAGTTGACTTCGCTATTATACAATAATTGTTGTAAAATCTTTGTTAAGGCGGGGAAGGAATTTTGAGATTATTCATTGTTGAGGATGAAAAAGAAATATGTGATACAGTTGCGAAAAGTCTGTATGATGCAGGATATGAGGTGGATACCTGTTATGATGGGGAAGAAGCTCTTGCAGGTATCCTGACGGAGAACTATGATCTGGTCGTTCTTGATCTGAATCTGCCCGGCATGGATGGAATGGAGATCCTGAAGGAACTCAGGCAGGAAAATGAGGAGACGAAGGTTCTTATATTATCTGCAAGGGGGCAGATAGCGGATAAGGTTGAGGCGCTGGATGCAGGGGCAAATGATTATATGGAAAAACCATTCCATCTACAGGAGCTTGAGGCACGTATCAGAAGCCTGACCAGAAGGAAGTTTGTGCAGAAGGATGTATGTCTGGAAAGCGGTGAGATAAAGTTCGATACCGTAAGGCGTGAGGCTTATGCAAAAGGAGAAATGGTATCCCTGACAAGAAAAGAAAATGGTATTCTGGAATATCTGCTTCTGAACATGGGCAGACCGGTAAGTCAGGAGGAATTGATGGAGCATGTCTGGGATGCATCTGTGGATAGCTTTAGCGGAGCGATCAGAGTACACATGTCTTCCCTTAGAAAAAAGCTTAAGGCTGTGCTGGGATATGATCCGATTCTGAACAAGGTGGGAGAAGGGTATAAAATACGAGAGGAGTCCGATAGATGAAAAAAATGTCGCTGCAGTGGAGACTTACCTGCATCATTACATTATATATAGCTGTGATATGTGGATGCGTGACGATGCTCGTCTATAAAAACGGTGTATATTATATGGATTCTCTGCAGGAGGCTGTGGATACACGGGGAGATGATCAGTCGGACGATGCGGAGGAAATATACATCAGCATTCCGGAGGACAAATGGGATGAGTTCGCCAATGACTTTTCTGTTCAGGTGTATAATAATAAGGCGGATTACAGGAAAAACAGCCTGATCATTTCAGCAGTATTGGCTCTTCTGGGTGGAGTGGCAACCTATTTTATAAGTGGGCATGCACTCAGACCGATCAGAGAGTTTTCTGACAAAATCGAAAAGGTGCAGGCGCAAAATCTGGCAGATTCACGGATAGAAGAAAACCAGGTGAAAGAACTGAACCAGCTTAGCGTTTCGTATAACCGGATGCTGGAACGTCTCTCGGCTGCATTTGAGATACAGAGACAATTTACTGCAAATGCAGCCCATGAGCTTCGTACTCCATTAGCCTTGATGCAGGTACAGCTGGATCTGTATCATTCCAACAGACATCCGGACAATGATGCAGACACGGTACAGATGATAAAGATGGTTACCGAACAGAACGACAGACTCAACAAAATGGTAAAGACACTTCTCGACATGAGTGAGCTTCAGACGGTAGGAAGGGATGATGAAATCATCTTAGATGCTCTGGTGGATGAGGTATTGGAGGATCTGGAACCGCTCGCAGAGGGCAAAAATATAAGACTGATCGGAAAATGCAAGGATATAACGATGGTCGGAAGTGATATCCTTATTTACCGGCTGGTATACAATCTTGTTGAGAATGCCATAAAATATAATCATTCGGGCGGGCAGGTTACAGTAACCGCAGACCGGAAGGAAAACCATGTGTATCTGTCAGTAGAGGATACGGGAGCCGGAATCCCTGAGGAACTTAAGGAACGTGTATTTGAACCATTTTTCCGGGTGGATAAATCCAGAAGCCGGGAGCTTGGTGGAGTAGGACTGGGACTTGCCCTGGTTCGTGAAATTGTAAGAGTGCATGATGGCAGTATTGTGGTGAAGTCCAATCCATCCGGAGGGACGATCTTCGAGGTGATTTTGTAAATTGTAGCAGAACAGGGTGTTTGAAAAAGTATGATCAGAGTATTACAAAAAGCAGATATCGAACGAGTTGTTGATATATGGTTAGATACCAACTTAAAAGCACATTATTTTATTCCGGGTCAATATTGGAAAGATAATATTAATTTAGTGAAAGAAATGTTGCCACAGGCAGAGGTCTATGTGTATGAGAATGACTGCCAGATAGAAGGCTTTATAGGGTTAAATGATGAATATATGGAAGGCATTTTTGTCCGTGATGAAATGCAGTCGCAGGGTATAGGTAAGCTCCTGTTGAATTTTGTAAAAGAAAAAAAGACGAAATTATACTTAAATGTTTACCAAAAGAATACACGTGCAATTCACTTTTATCAACGAGAAGGTTTTGAAATCCAACGAGAAGGAGTGGATGAAGTTACCGGGGAAAAAGACTATGTAATGGTATGGCAGCGTGGAAATTCTTTGTAGGAAGAGTGGAGATTCCCAAATTGTCGAAAACATTGCAGGAGAAAGTAAATGAGAACAGAAAGCGTCGAACTTACCGTTTTATGCTTAATACATAAAAATGGCAGATACTTGTTACAGGACAGAATAAAAAATGACTGGAAGGGATATACACTTCCGGGAGGTCATATCGAGCCGGGGGAATCCATCGTGGATGCGGTGATAAAAGTTGTGGTGAAACGGGAAAAGATATTTCAACCATGAGCAAGCAATACGGATATGGATCAGGATTTTATAAGATACTTAGTGATGACTTAAAAAAGGTATTACCGGATGTTAAGTCATTTTCACCAACCAATTTAAAATATATGCGTTATTTCTATGAATTATATCCTTGTGCCGGAAATCGTCCACAAGCTGTGGACGATTCGACTATCGTTTTTAGAATTCCTTGGGGACATAATAGAACAATAATAGACAAATGTAAAAACAATGTGAATAAGGCATTGTTTTATGTGAGAAAAACACTAGAAAATAATTGGTCTCGTGATGTCCTGGTAAATTTTTTAGATACGGATTTATTTGAAAGACAAGGAAAAGCTATAACAAATTTTGCAAATACATTACCTTCAGTGCAAGGTGATTTGGCGCAGGCAATTACAAAGGATCCGTACAATTTTGATTTTTTGACATTACGGGAACAATATGATGAAAAGGAATTAAAGGATGCATTAATTAATAAAGTAAACAACTTTCTAATAGAACTCGGAACAGGATTCGCTTATATGGGGCGCGAAGTCCGTATCACAGTGGGGGAAGTAGAGAAATTCATCGATATGTTGTTTTACAATACACAAAGACATTGCTATGTAGTTGTAGAAATTAAGACAGGTAAATTTGACTCATCTTATGCCGGACAGCTTGGAACGTATGTTGTCGCAATTAATCACCAAATGAAAACAGAGAATGATAATCCAACTTTAGGATTGTTAATCTGTAAAGATATGGATAAAGTCGAGGCACAGTATGCACTGGAATCAACAAGTCAACCTTTGGGAATATCCAGCTATGAATTATCTAAGTTGATACCAGAAGAATTTAAGGGAAGCTTGCCTACAATTGAAGAGATTGAGGCAGAATTGAAAGATTAAAATCCTTGCAAAGGAAACATCGAAGTATATTTTCAATGATGCGGAGGAAAATGAACTCAACTGACAAATTTTAGTTTTAAATGGTTAGGAAAATTGAGGCCTGTGGAGTGGAAAAGGATACAATGATAAATAATTTAATCATTAGACAAGAGACCGAAGAAGATTATAAAAAAACGGAATTAATGATAATGAGAAGCTTTTGGAATAAATATTGGCCCGGATGCACGGAGCATTTATTGACTCGCATTATTCGTGATTCTCAAGACTACATACCGGAAATAAGCCGAATTGCAGAAATTGATGGCCAGATTGTCGGAGCCATATATTACACAAAAGCGTGGATCGTAGACGGAAATAGTAGGCATGAAATTGCTACATTTGGACCATTAGCAGTTGAACCAACATGGGAAGGAAACGATATCGGTGGAGCGCTTATGCGTGAAACAATAAAACTGGCCCAAAAGCAGGAAATAGCTGGAATTGTAATTATTGGAGAACCTTATTATTATCCGCATTTTGGATTTGAGAGAGCTTCCAAATATAAAATTACAGATGCCAGGGGAAAATCATTTGATGAAATAATGGTATTACCATTAAATGATGATTTTTCATTAATCAGAGGAAAGCTCATTGAAAGTTCTGATTTTGAAAAGCTCGGTGATGAAGCAGCGTTGCTTAGAATCAGTGAAGAGTTTCCCGAGTACCGCAAAGTAAAAGTTAAGGAGGGTTTTATGCAGATTTTTGAGCAACATTTAGGTGTGGTTGAATCTGTAGAAAATGATATATATAATGTACGTTATTGGGAAAAACTCATTCCTGCAAAATTGGCGGGTGATATTAATGAAAAACCAAAGGCAGGAAGTGATGTTAAGTTTAAATGGAACCATGGGGGAGAGTCGGAAATCACAATGGTGTTTAAAAATCTATTAGAAGAATAATGCGAAGGTATAGGAGAAAAGAAATAATGAAAATCTACATAGATTTTGACGATGTATTATGTGAAACCGCTGAATATTTTACGAAAATTGCAAAAGAAATGTTCGGTATTGACGTTCCTTACCGGCAGGTTCAGTTTTTTAATCTCCAGAAATCATTTGATCTAAATGATGAGCAGTATGAAGCTCTAATGAAGGCAGGGCATTTGCCGGAAAATCTACTGAATTACGAGGAGACTCCGGGGGCTTCCGAAGCAATTAATAAGTGGGTGGATCAGGGACACGAGGTTTTTATCATTACCGGAAGGACGTTCAATTCCTATGAACCATCGAGGAAATGGCTTGACGAACATCATTTGGAAAGAGTTCCCTTGTTCTGCGTAGACAAATACGGGCGCGAAACTGCGAAACAGGACTACAAATATAATATGACATTGGAGGAACTTTACAACATGACCTTTGATTTTGCGGTAGAGGATTCTCCGGCGGCGTTTGAGCATGTAATACATTTTGACAACTGCAGGACAGCCGTGTTCGACCGGCCATGGAACAGCCGGGCAGAGCTTCCCAATGACAGGTTTGTGAGATGTAAGGACTGGCAGGAAATCGACCGGTTGTTTGAAAATAGGGAGATAACCAAATGACACGTGAGGATTCCATCAGACAAATAGAAAACTATCCCCCATTCAATGAACAGGAAGAAAAGGACAAAGCTTTGATTCTGGGATGGATCAGGGACAATGAGAATGCATTTTCCAGAAAAAATACTGTAGCGCATATTACGGCTTCTGCCTGGGTGGTAAATAAGGACAGAAGCAAGGTGCTTATGGTATATCATAATATTTATAATTCCTGGTCCTGGCTGGGAGGACATGCGGATGGGGAGACAGATCTGCTGTCTGTTGCTATCCGGGAAGTGAAGGAGGAGGCAGGAATTTCCAATGTGAGACCGGTATCAGAGGAGATTTTTTCTCTGGAATCTCTGACGGTGGACGGACATGTGAAAAAAGGGAACTATGTGTCCAGCCATTTGCACCTGAATATCACGTATTTATTGGAGGCAGATTCGGAAGAGCAAGTATCCGTAAAGGCAGATGAGAACAGCGGTGTGGCCTGGTTCTCTCCGGAAGATGCTTTGGAGAAATCTACGGAACCATGGTTCGTGGAACATATTTATTCAAAACTCATTAAGAAAATGGGTATATGAAGTTGGAAAAAACGGAGAATGACCTATGATAAATTTTTTAAAGGCAGCGCCTGTCGTGTTCCTGATCGGAACCATGGTCACGGCTATTTTATATCAAAAAACTTTGTTAGAAATCTGGCTGACGATTGCCATTACCTTTGGAACCACTGCTTATCATTTTATCATGCGATGGGTGGTAGCATTTATCTACAATTCTATCATGCATAACAGGGCAGATTACAGAAAACACTGGTATCAGGTAAGTAAATCCGAAATGAAATTATATGAAAAGCTGCGTGTGAAAAAATGGAAGAATTGTATGCCTACCTATAATCCCAGCCTGTTTGATCCGAGACAACACACCTGGGAGGAAATAGCGCAGGTCACATGTCAGGCGGAACTGGGGCATGAGACGATCGTAGTGCTCAGCTTTGCACCGATTGTGGCAGGTCATTGGCTGGGTGGATATCCGGCATTTATCATTACATCGATCCTTGCGGCCATGTTTGATATGATGTTTGTGATCATGCAGCGATATAACAGGCAAAGGATTCTGAAACTGATAAAATAGAATGGATACTTGATAGAAAAGGATATTTGATAGAGAAAGAGGACGGCATGACTAAATATAAATATGGGAATCCGGAGGCTCCCATTGTTTTGATCCAACCGGTAGGAGATCATGATCTGCCGGAAATAGAGGGCGAAGTGGCACAGATCCGGAAACTGACAGCATTGGATTTTCAAATGATTGCGGTGAAGGTGGATGACTGGAACCTCGATCTGTCTCCGTGGAGATCACCGGCGGTGTTCGGAAAAGAGGACTTTGGCGGGGGCGCAGCCTCGTTGTTAGAAGAAATTTTGCGTTTATGTTCGGATGAAAGTAAAACTTATTATCTCGGAGGATATTCACTTGCCGGTTTGTTTTCTCTGTGGGCATCTTATCAGACGGATCGGTTTGCGGGGATAGCGGCGGCCTCGCCCTCGGTGTGGTTCCCCGGGTTTCTGCCCTATATGAAAGAGCACGAGAATCAGAGTCGGGCAGTTTATTTAAGTCTCGGAGACAAAGAGGAAAAGACCAGAAATCCTGTTATGGCTACTGTGGGTGACTGCATCTGGGCGGCTCATGCGTGGCTGCAACAGTGTGGGATCCGCAGTACGCTGGAATGGAATCCGGGGAATCATTTCAGAGATCCGGGGCTGCGGACCGCGAAGGCATTTGCCTGGGTAATGAAAAACTCATAAATTTTGCTTATTGGATCGGAGGAGAGGGATATGGTAATGGAAGCTCTGGTATACATATTGACATTATTGTTTGGAGTATCTACCGTTATCATTATAAAAAATAAGAGATATAAGGTTGTACCTTTTATATGTCTGGACATCATCCTGACATTTGCTGGTTTTGCCATCACATCATTTGTTATTTTGTTTGTAGGGAATGAAGCTCTCGAAGCGCTGCTGATTATGAGCGTGTTTGGATTGTTTCTGTTTTTACTGGGTGTGAATGATATCTATGCTGTATTTTGCTGCAATCAGAAGATAGAAGCTATCTATTGCGGATATAACAGCTACCCCGGACGCTATGGTATTACCAGCTATGCACCGGTGTTTGGATACGTCTGTAACGGCACGGCTTATCATGAGCAGACCACATTGACGGTACCCTATCGCCTGCTGCGGAGGATGACAGAAGGGAACACTTATCCCATCTATATTCATTCAAAACATCCGGGAGTATGTGTTTTGAAGAGAAGAATCAGGTTCACGACAGTGATTGAATTTGGTTTTGCAATTATGTTTTTGGTAGTAGCAATTTTGTGGCAGCAATCCTGAAAATGGTACATAGGAACCCTCGGAACATGTGGACAATGCCGAATACCGGAGAAACCGGCAAATCAGTAGAAACTCTGAGGTTTGCGGAAATGTTAAGTTCCTTTGCGCAATTTCCCAGAGATGTTGATAGTACTGCATAGCTATTGCATGCTATACTTCATGCGAAAGGAGAGGTGACGGATGCAGTTAGGAAACAATATTCAGACCTTAAGAAAAAAGAAGGGACTTTCGCAGGAGAAGCTGGCAGAAAAAATCAATGTTACAAGGCAGACGATATCAAACTGGGAATTAGGAGAGACTGCGCCGAACCCGGAGCAATTAATTCTCTTATCAAAGCAATTCGACATAAGCATTGATGAATTGGTGGGAAATGACGCGATGTCATCCGGGAGTTCGAGGGAGAATAAGAGTATAAAAGATATCTATATCGGATTGATTGTTCTGTGCGGCGTCGTAGCATGCGTATGGGCATTTTCGGCAAACAGATTTCGCTATGTGGAAATACTGGGAATCACCATTGCCGGAGCAGTGGTGGGAGCATGTCTTGGCAGAGTGATCCATGGAATTTTGATGTATTTGCGAAAGGATAAAAAGTAGGAGGAAGTTCAGCTTTTTTCATAATATTTGTACACCATAGACATATCTGCTGCTTTGATGGTAAAGATTGCAAAATTGAGAGTTAGTGAAGAAATGCTATCAAATCCCCGTAGCCCTTGGCAGGGTAT
>OLXR01000265.1_pt1 | contig 27860 bp, 19 predicted proteins | sample 1673941 | NCBI WGS metagenome assembly OLXR01 (sample SAMEA103958134, study PRJEB25191) | human gut metagenome
CACGGACGGTAATTTCGGGGAACCCGGCCAGGTTCTGTCCCATATCCAGCACAAAGGCAGACGGGTCCACCGTCCGTTTGGTTGACTTGCAGGCGGCTGTTATCTGTTCAGCGGTGAGCTTGGTCACTTTCCGGATATCATAACGCTCCATGATCTTTACCGGTTGCGCTATCTGCGGACGAAGCACCCCTTTGGGGGCTTCCTGAATCACGACAGGATGCCAATCCTGCTCTTTAAAACCGAACATGTTCCAGCCTTTCTGCTCACGGCGGGCGTCATAATCTTCTCCGCCATAGATGCAATTGAACAGTACGGGACTGAAATCGTACTTCCAGTCCTTTCCGGAAACAATCGTTTCACTGGTTCCGTCTTCATAATTCACCACCATCCGAAAACGAAGCGTGGGAGCGCCGAAACTGATTTGCAGTTTACGATAGCGGCCGCCTTGCACATTGTAAAATCCATTTCCCAGCAGGACTCCGATGGCGTTACCGCCTTTCTTCACTTGCGAGGTGACATCATAAGTATTATAATAGACACTTTTGTCATAGTCGCTCCAAAGAGGGGCAAATTCGCTGTCTCCCACTTTTTCTCCATTCAGCGAAAATTCATAAAAGCCCAAGCCACATACATACGCCGTGGCGTCTTTCACTTTCTTTGCCACATGGAACTCACGGCGCAGATAAATACTTTTCTTTGCCAAAGTATCCACAGCATCCCAGGCGGCCTTTGCCTCAGGCTTTTTCAGTTCACTGCCATGATATTTCCGACCTTCGGGTATGCGGGCATCCTTACGGGTAATGGCCCCAATCCATTCACTGCCGGCGAAAGCCGCTTCGGAAGTCAGGATACTGAAATCAGAGGGGGCACTCCATGCCGAAGGCGTATCAGCCTCATCCCAGACACGGACACGCCAAGTATAATGCCTGTCCTTCTCCAAGACCGCATCCGCACAGGAAACCAACTGGCTTCGAGCGGATTTTACTTTGCCGCTGTTCCAGACTACTTTTCCTGCCCATACATCCCGAATCTCTATCTCATAAGCGGTCTGCCGCGTGCCATTTTCCGGCGAACTCATCTGCCATCCCAAACGAGGGGTATCAGAGGTGGTCACTCTTCCGTCGCGCATCTCACACGTCAGGCGGGTAACAGTTATGTCTTTCGCCTGCACGGCGAAAGACATAACTAACAAAGCGGCTATTAAGAATTTTCTGTAATTCATTTTTCTTTCAACAGTCTGTTTATTATCTTAAGACATCCCCTTTATTCAAATTTATAGCACATTCTCACAAAGGACACGGGTCAATGTATCGGCGTGTCCCACTTCCTTTCCATCCACATAGATATGCAGACCTTTTCCACGCTGGTAACGGCTGCCGTCCTTATCCCACAAAATAGTGAGGTTACGGCCATGATACAACACATTATCCAAACAGAAATAATCCCACTTTCCTTCGGGAATCAACGGATTCACCTCCACTGTGTTATCCATGCGCGGACGGAGCCCTATCAAACCGGTAATCATCAAATCATTAAAAGTAGAATGATTGTAATAACGGCTGCGTTCCTGATCTCCTTTCAACCAATAACCGGTCACCTCATCCAGATACTCGCCTATGTAGGGGCGGCCACGGTGATGCTGCGACTCCACATAGCGTTCCATGTGATGGAAATACACGCTGTCTGTCAATACAGTCTGAGGATAATTATTCATGAAATTGGCCATTGCGGTCAAAGTCTGTGCAGATGCAAACGGCCAGATAGCCCCATCCCATTCACACTTACCTACGCCATGCGTGCGGAACTCAGGATGACGGCGCTCGGCAGTGGTAAGTCCGTAAGGTGCGGAAAAACCTTTCTCGTCCATCACTTCCTTCCATGCCACAGTGTATTTGGAAGAAGCATCCGGCAAATTGAAATACCAAGGGATATAGCCGATAGCCTCGCGTACCTCGGCGGACGCATCTCCACGCATCGTTTCAAAGAAATGGTGATCTGTGTTCCACAACTTATCCTGTACCAATGTTTTAATGGAATCGGCTTTCAATCCATATTTCATGGCCATGCCCTCATCTCCTGTCATGATGCCGATAAGAGAGAGTGCTTTGGCGTTGCCATACATATAACTGTTGATAGTGGGACGGGCATATTGCTTACGACGGCCTCCGCTGATGGATTCTTCCATGCCATCCTGCACATCTCCCTGCCAGTAAAGTCCATTGGGCAGGCGGTTTGTCTTTTCCCAACGGGCATATTCCGCTTCCAAATCCTTTACCATATCCAACAAGAACTCCTTGTTTCCATCGACCATGTAACGTCCCAGTACCGCATCCGCATTCCACGAGCTGAACTTGGTCATTTTAGCCATCGGACCGCCTTCGTTCCCCCGATACCAAGTATGGATAATCTGATTCAAGTATTCCGGATTACGCAACCAGCGGCTCTCATAAATATGATGGCCGATGGCACAAGCTATCAGATTGTATTTATCGGCATACGAACGGTTTACCAAAAATTCGGTCATACCATAGCCCACCGGAGTTTCCTTGATGTGCTTGCGCAGCGTCCACCAACGATAATAATACATTTCCTCGAAGTTCTTTTGAGAGCACTCGAAAAGAGGAATGTTTTCTTCCATCCATTGAGATGCGCGGGCATTGGGAATAGCCTGGGCTATATTCTCATCCTCCATGCTGTTTAAATAATCCACATAGGGCTTGAAATCCTTATATTTCAAGAAAGCCGCACCGGCATCCTTATCAGCAGAAGCCGTCTTGAAATGAGCTATACGATAGGTGCACAAAGGTTCTTGCTCACCTGCATTCGGCAGAATACCATACCAGTCTGCCGGGGTATCCACCGTAGGATAAGTCCGTTGCGCTCCGGTGCGGAACATCACTCTCTCGATGGCCGGAACGGGTGCAAAGAACATACGTTGCCCCACTTTCTTTCCATCCACATAGACAATTACCATGCGGTTGGCAACAGAGAGTTCCACTTCCACCTTATACGTCTTGCCCGGTTCATACTTCAACAAATTACCAAACCGCGCACCTCCTTTGGCACGGAAAAGTCCATCGGGAGTCAGTTCCAGACGGGAACAGGCAATGCCGTTTTCATCCAGAAATTCTATCTGCAAAAGTCCTTTATCGTTCTGTTCCGCCATCAGTTCGAAAGATACTTTCAGTTCTTTTGTAGCAGGTATCTTACGCTCCACACGGGCATAATCGAATAAGTCCTTGTCTTGCAGCACCAGCCATTTTCCATCCAGTGATACGGGAGCCCACTGCAAGGAATACAAATTCCAGTCGGTCAGTTCGCTCAAATCTTTGTAGCCGGCAAAATCGTCGTCAGCATGCTCGCTGGCGTGTGCGCGGACAGGCACAGGAATATGAGACACCCACATATCCTCTTTATTCATACTGTAAGTCACCCATAAATCACCATCGGGAGGAGTCCCGTTACCTTCCTGAATACCCCGTACATACTGAGGACCGAATGATTTATAATTACCTCCGTAACGCATCGGTGTAATCTCGCCGTGCACCAGATTCAAGGTCGTATATTCCAGCCCGTCCTTACTGAGCGAGATAGCCAGCGGCCAACGGAACTCGGAAGGATTATACACCGTGGCGTATGTACCGTCACTCAAACGCTGCCCCCAAATCTTCGCATTACTGTTTACAAAACCTTTCGCACGTTCCACCGGTTGCGCCCATGTGTTCCCGCCATCCTCGCTGATGGAAGTCAGGGCATGTTTCCACAGGCTTACCAAACGGCCGTCGGGCAAGGTATAGTCACAATACGCTTTGTATTCTTTGTGTAAAGGAATCAACGGGTCATTGCGGTCGGCTTCCTCCACCCACTGCATACGGTAGCGGGGATTATCCAGAATCTCCTGACAGGCTTTTACAAACTCCTTGTCTTTACTCCGTTTAAAATAAGGATAAGAGGTATTCTTTTCATTGAACGCATGGTTATAATAAATGAAATAAATGGGGCCGAAGGAACCGTCCTTTTTAATTTCGCGAACCACACGGCCTATTCCGTTCCCGTCATTCGGGTCATCTTTCTTGTCCAGTGCCACACCATAGTTTCCCATGGCTATCAGTCTGCCGCTCTTTGACACATAAAAGCCTACACGCTGATGCATGATGGCATCCAGATCTTTCGCCTTGTCTGTGCGTCCGGGCTTGGTATAGCCATCGGGAACCCGGTAGATAGGGAAAAGGGTCACCGGGTTTGTCCAGTGATAACCGTCTTTCGAGGTCATCAGGAAAGTTTGTGAGGGAGGAATATGCTCGTCCGAAGGATCGGAAAGATAATGCATATAGAATTGTCCGTTCCAATAAGCCAACATGGACTGATGATTGTATGTCCATCCATTGCCGTTATCGGGTGCAGGATGTTCCCGGTTGGCACGCATCACCTGAATATTGTGTACCCCTACCACGGGTGACAATTGCCCGTCATGACAGGTAGGGTTAGACAGCTCCGTGCCTGTATAGTGTACTCTATCTTGCGCCGATACCGAAAGTGCCAGCGAACAGGCTGCTGCAAAGGTAAAAAGTTGTTTCAGTTCCATTTATTTACTCCTATGTTGTTTTTCCATTTATTAAAATGAGGTTTCTCTTCAGCTTGATTGACCTGCAAACAAGCAAAGCTCTACAAAACTACGAATTTCTTCGTTTCCCGATAAAAGCTCCGGGCTTTAAAAAAAGACGAAAGCACAAAGCAAATGTACTCTATAAAATAATGCTATTTATAAAAAGCGTCTTTTTGTTAATGAATTTGCATAAAAGAAGCTTTTTTACTATCTTAGCAGCATGAAGTTAACAGTTTGATAACTTTTCTACGAGAAATATGTTATTTATAGTATTCACTTTCTTAACAACCGTTTGCTTATGAAACAAAAGAATAAGATGTTATCCACCCATGGCATTAAAACACTATTCGAAACCCGATTAACCCAACTCACTTCATTAGCTTCAGAAAGCCAGGATGAAACAGCTTTCAAAAACAAGCTGAACGATTATCTATTATCCGGTCCTATTTACAATCCTGCTGCCGCAAGGCAAATTAAAAGACTGATAGATAACGATGGAAAAACCATTTACGAAGCCTCTACAGAACAGGAGATTAAAATAGAAACCATCTCACTGCTTTGGAAGTTTTTAACGAATCGTATCATCAATGAAGAGATTTCCGTTGATTTATGGATTGACCTGTATCACCAGTTCGACCGGCTTTATCACGAAGAAGAGGAGCTACCTGATGAAAAACAAGTGCAACAGTGGATGAAACGCTGGCCCAGCGGACTGAATGAGGATGTCCGGGCTATCCGCCGACAAAACAAAGAACGTATCATCTCCCTTCTTATCCAGAAAATAGAAAACAGACACGCACCCTCCAGCCGCTACCTTTTTCCTGAAGGAAGCACGGAAGAGGATAAACGCCGGCTGGTCTGCCAATGGTGGAACGAAGCCCGTTTTCATCTGGCAATGGCCGTAAAAAGCCCTACCGAACTGAACCGGATGCTAGGCAACTCCTTGTCCGAAGAAACCTTGCAGCTTTATCACAAAGCACGCAAGAAAGGAATGCCTGTCTTCATCACCCCTTATTATTTGTCATTATTGAATCCTACCGGAAAAGGATATGATGACGAAGCCATACGCAGCTATATCTTGTACTCTTCCCAATTGGTAGAAACTTACGGTAACATCCACGCATGGGAAAAAGAAGATGCAGTAGAGGACGGAAAGCCCAACGCTGCCGGATGGCTGCTGCCGGACGGACACAACATTCACCGCCGTTATCCCGATGTGGCCATTCTTATCCCCGACTCGATGGGACGTGCCTGCGGCGGCCTATGTGCATCCTGCCAGCGCATGTACGACTTTCAAAGTGAACGTCTGAACTTCAACTTCGAGGAATTGAAGCCGAAAGAGAGCTGGGACAAGAGGTTGAAAAAACTGATGGAATATTTCGAGAACGACACTCAGCTCAGGGATATCCTGATTACGGGAGGCGATGCATTGATGAGCCAGAACAAGACCTTGCGCAATATACTGGAAGCCGTCTACAAAATGGCTGTCCGCAAACGGAACGCAAACCTGCAACGCGCCGAAGGAGAGAAATATGCGGAACTGCAACGAGTACGCTTGGGCAGCCGGCTCCCGGTATATCTGCCCATGCGAATCAATGACGAGCTATTGGATATCTTACGCGAGTTCAAAGAAAAGGCATCTGCCGTAGGAGTCAGCCAATTTCTGATTCAAACGCATTTCCAGACTCCGCTGGAAGTAACACCCGAAGCGCGTGAAGCTATCCGCAAGATACTGGCAGCCGGGTGGACTATCACCAACCAGTTAGTATATAATGTGGCGGCTTCCCGTCGCGGACACACCGCCAAGCTGCGCAAAGTATTGAATGGGCTGGGTGTACTATGCTATTACACCTTCTCGGTAAAAGGATTTGAGGAGAATTATGCCGTATTTGCACCTAACAGCCGCTCCTTGCAGGAGAAAGAAGAGGAAAAGGTATGGGGAAAACTTTCCGCAGAGCAAGAAAAGGAGTTTTTGAACCTGTTGAGAAACAGTAAAGACCGTGCGGCAGCCGTACAACGTTTCTGCACCTTCCATCAGATTCCTTTCGTAGCAACAGACCGCAGCGTACTGAACCTGCCGGGTATAGGCAAGAGCATGACTTTCGTAACTATCGGTATGACAAAAGAGGGAAAACGGATACTGGAATTTGACCATGACCCAACCCGCCAGCATAGTCCGATTATTCATCAGATGGAAAAAATATACATCAAGGAAAACAAGTCTATCTGGCAGTATATGTTGCAATTGCAGGAAATGGGCGAGAAGAAAGAAGAATATGCCAGTCTGTGGAAATATATGGAAGGAGAAACAGAACACCGCTTCCCCTTATATAATTATCCCGATCCGGGATTCCGGATTACAGAAAAGTATAGTCACTTGTCAGTAGCCGGTAATAAATCAATCTGCTAATTTGTCAATGTGACAATGTGCTAATGTGCCATGCGGAACAAAGCGTACCCCATTGACATATTAGCACATTGACCAATCAGCAGATTATTCAATTCGTAATCTTGATCCCCACAAAATACGTTCTAGGCTGTGTAGGCCCATAGAAATAACCCGAGTCACGATAACCACCTTTGTCCAAATCCTTTTGGAAAGCATTAAAGATATTCTGCACTCCACCGTTCAATTGCAACTTGATATGGTCATTCAATACAAACGTATAATTCAGTTTCACATTCAAATCAAAGAAATCAGGAGTATGCACCATTTCATCTTTAGCGATATATTGTCCTATATATTCCTCGGGCAATTCTGTCGGTGCGAAATGCGGCACATGCATCCGGCCTGTGTACACACCGGACAAGGAGCAGTCGAAATTCTTGAACGGAGCAGATGTCAATGTGAAATAACCGTAATAGTCAGGAGTACGGGGCATCCGCTTCACCGGCGCTACCTCAGGATTCTCACTCCATGCCTCCAGCTCAGTATATTCGCTGCGCTGCACCGTGAAGCCCACCTGTAAAGCCGCATCACGTCCATGTGCAATCTTTCCGTCCAGATTCACGCCATACACACGTGCCCCGTTACCGTTACGACGCTCCTTCACCTTGTTACCGTTCTGGTCATGGCCCATATCCTCCAGTACAAACACGTCATCCAATCCGGTATAGAACCCTTCCAATAACAAATTGGTCTGGAAATGACCAATATTCGCCGTCCAATCAATGGAACCGCTGATACTGTTCGAATGCTCAGGCTTCAGCCCTTCCGCCAACTTGATAAGCACGCCCTCACCTCCTACTGCCGTAACGTGCAAATCCTCATCGTATGCCTGCGGCGCACGGAAACCGGTAGACCAGGTAATACGTGCCTGTAGTTTGTCACTGGGCTTATAGAGCAGGTTCAGACGGGGGCTGAAGATGGGATTGTCAATCAGGTTATGGTCATCCAGACGGAACCCTACCAGGAATACAAACTGATTCATTTTCCATTCGTTCTGCACAAAAGCGCTGGCAATGCGCACATCCTGTTTCATATCACGGTGATAACCGGTCATAACATCGTGCAGGGAGTTGTTCTGATACTCCAGCCCGGCGGTAAAAGTAGCAGGAGAGAATAAAACTTTCTCAAAATTACCCACATACATGCCGCCTGCCACCCAAGTCAGATCTTTCGTCTTTCCGTATGCATTCGCATCCTGTTGCGCACCATAATAACTGTTACGGTCGGTATGCTGGATGGAAGAATAGAAAGAAAGCTTATGCTTGTATTCTTTCCAAAACAGATCATAACTCAATCCGCCACTATTGATGACGTGCTTGGTCTGTTCGGTGATATCCGTTTCGTGCGGCTGCAAATCAAATTTATTCCCTCCGCGGCGGAACTCATTCGTGGTATGATATTCCAGACTGATACGGCTGAACTGCGTAGGACGGTAATAGGTGCGCAGCCCGAATGTATTCATATTCAGCTTTCCCAACTCCGAGAAACCGTCCCCGTCCGCATCATACGGATTACGGTTCCGATAAGACTGATACAAAGCGATGCCATACGTATTATCTTTTGACACCAAAGAGGCGTTGGCTCCCATATACTGTTCCCACACCTTGCCGTTCATATTGGACATTGTTGAAGAAACCTGAAATGAATTGTTGATGGGATCTTTCGTGATGATATTGATGGTTCCGCCCACTGCATTAGCACCAAACAAGGCCGACCCTCCTCCGCGGACAACCTCTACACGCTCTATCATATTCACCGGAATCTGCTCCAAGCCATACACACCGGACAGAGCACTGACTACCGGACGGCTATTGATAAGAATCTGAGAATAAGGTCCTTCCAGCCCATTGATACGCACTTGAGGGAAGCCGCAGTTCTGGCAGTTGTTCTCCACACGCAACCCCGACTGGTAATTCAAGGATTTAGCCAAATCGGTAGAATTCACCGATTCGAACAGCTTGGCATTCATCACATTAACTACCACCGGAGCCACCTTGCGACTTGTTTCATTGCGATTGGCCGATACGACTACCTCGTCCGTCATAATACTTTCGTCACTCATCAAAAAATGAACATCTACCGTGAAGTCGTTACTGACGGTCACTTTCTTTTCCTGTGTCTCATAGCCCAGTAGCTGAACTCTCAATGTGTACTTTCCTGCCGGAACCTTCTTGAAACGGAACTCCCCGTCCTCGTTACTCACCGTACCTTGCCCGGTTTCCACAATCAATATGGTAGCATACGGAAGGCTGTTCTCCGTGCCTTTTTCCACTACATGACCTGAAATCACATTTCCTTCCTTCACAGGATTTACATCTTCTGCATACGCATGGATACCCGCACCCATCACCATGAGCACGAGTAACAGAATATATTGTTTCATCTATTTTTTCTATTACTAAAATGTTTCGGTTTATTCAATTAAAGAATGTGTGCAGCTCTACGGCAAAAGCACATCCGCATCTGTTGAACGGATTATCCGAATGTATCCCGTCAACAGATATACCTTATGTTTCAGCAATAAAAAGGAGGAGCGCGCAAATGGATACATTGCGCACAAAGCGCTTTCGCGCGGAAAGTATTTGTCTTGTATTCCAAAACATACAACACAGGACGGAATACAGTCATCTCTGTCTGCCCCCGGGCTCCAGAGTCTGGATAGTGCTCAGATGAGCAATTAAGATTACCTGTCCTGTGGTATGCGTATGGTGTTTTTCGGACGAAGGATGAGAGTGCACAATCATCACCCCGTTCACAATATGAACGTGGGTAAACAAAGTGATGCTTACCTGATACGTTAAAAACAGCGCCAGCAGTAATAACGGGGCTACTATGTACCTTCTCTTGCTCAACTATTTATTTCTTTTCCTCGCCAAACAACAATTGATAGTCTTTTTTCGCGGCAGGCACAGTCCATTCCTCCGGAATAAACTTCCACTGGTGCATAGCATGAGGATGCAGCACTTTTTCCTGCTCAATATATTGCATCAGATAATAACGCAAATCCTTATCGGTTGCAAAAATAATACGTTTTGCCAAATCTTCCTTGGAAATTCCAGCTCCAAGAGTCAGTAAATCTCCGCCACCGTTCCCACGGTAAGAATTCAAAGCCACTTTATAAACCTTATCCATACTGAAAGGAGTCCCGTCCGACATGCTCTGAATCGTGATTTTCTCTCCTGCCGGCTTGGTCACGTCCACCGTATAATTAATGCCTGCGGCAGAGTCAAAGTTAAAGCTGAAATTCTTGAAATTAGCACGCTTCCCCTTCTCTACCGGCTCCTTGAAAAGCATCAGGTGGTCCTCGGAACTCTTCATCTGATTAGTCCAGATGGCGTATGCCATTTCCAGGAAACCTTTAATTTCCTTGCCCGAAAGTTCCATCACATACAGCATGTTCTCGTACTTGTACAAATTGAACATATCACTCACATAGATGTCTCCTTCTTTAATCTCTGCCCGGAAGGACAACGGAGCACAGAAAGACACTTCAGCACCCGAAATTTCCAATTGCAACTGATGAATCAGGTCTATGAAAGGAGAAGAACCGAAATAAGCATCCTTCGCTGTGATGGTACGTGAAATTGTACCGATTTTACGGGATACAAAGTCATTTACAGCCTTGTATTGAGGGGCAAACTTATCCATAAACTCCCGGCTGACAGGATACTTGTTTATATCCGCCAATCTACCTTCCACCGACTTCTCCACTACTTTCCCGTCTTTCTTTGTTACGGTCAGGGTCACATCCGAAACTACATTGGCATTGTTTGCCGGGTCAATAACCAACACGCTGTCTCCTGCCACATTCTGCACCTTTACACATTCCCTAGTATGGTCGTGCCCCATCAGCACCACATCAAAGCCCGGAACCCGTTTGGCTACATCCATAGAGGCATCTTCCACCACCTGTCCCAACACGTTGCCCGACTTTCCGGCATGAAACAATCCCACAATGACATCAGGATTCTCTTTTTCCTTTATAATCTTCACCCATTTGCGTGCGCAGGGCTCCATTTCCTCAAAATGCAGACCACTCCATAATTTCTCCGGCAACCATGAAGGAATGGCCGGAGTAATCATACCCAGAACCGCTATCCTCACTCCGTCGCGCTCCAACACCTCGTAGGGTTTCAGATAAGGTTTTCCAGTGGCATTGTCTATTATATTAGCCCCCAGTACCGGAAAATCGCACTGTTTTATCCAACGGTCGTACACCGCATGCCCAGTCTCTACATCATGGTTACCCATATTACCTACCACATATCCCATATAATTCATCATATCCGCCGCAACATGAGTAGACACGGTATCCATGAAATTATAATAGTAAGCTGTAGGCTGACCTTGCAGGATATCCCCATTATCCATCAACAGGCAATTATCCCCATATTTCTCACGCTGTTCTTTCACAAAGGAATGAACACGGGCAAGACTTCCACTCCATTCTTTCCGTTCGATAAAGTTATACGGAAAGAAATTCCCGTGCACATCACTGGTTTCTATAATCTTGATAACCACTTCTTCCTGATTATTGGATGCAGACAACTGCATACCTGCCCACAACAGCAGGGCACTGATACATATTCTATATTTCATTTCTCTATTCTTTATTCTTTTTTAGTCAAAGGATGCGTGAATACAAATCGGGCGCCTTCGGTATAATCCTTGTCCACCCATATCTTACCTCCCAGATTCTCGATTATCAGCCTGCTAATGGCCAATCCCAGCCCCGTACCTTGGGAATATTCATTCAATTTCTCGAAACGTTCAAATACCTTTTCACTCTTATCGGGCGGAATACCGCAACCGGTATCCGACACTGACAATTCCAACTGCTGATGCTGTTTGTCTATGGCAACCGTCAGTTTGATAGAACCGGACGGAGTAAATTTTGCGGCATTGGACAGCAAATTAATCAACACCTGCTTCAGACGCTGGGCATCCGTCTTGACAACCAGCGAAGGCACAGGAGTTTCAAACAGAAACAAAGCACTGGTCTTGCGTCCATACTCCACTGTAGACAAAGCCGTCTGACACAACTCTACCACATCACATTCTTCCCATACGAATTTTATCCTTCCGGATTCCATGCGCGAGATGTCCAGAATATCATTTATGAGGTGCAACAACAAATCGGAATTCTTCTGAATGATATCACAATACTGCTCTTTCTCGGCAGGAGAGGAATCATCACTGACCAACACGCTGGAAAATCCCACAATGGCATTCAAGGGAGTGCGTATTTCGTGACTCATATTGGCCAGAAAAGCCGTCTTCAACCTGTTGGATTCCTCCGCTTTCTCCTTGGCTACCAGCAGTTCCTCGCCGGATACTTCCAGATTATGTTTCAAGTGGTTGATACGGATAATATAATATATGGCTATCAAGAAACAGGCTATCAGGAACATGAACGCCGAAACAACCCCTATGACCCAATATTTATACTGCTCATAAAACGAAGGAGTCTTGTTCACCAACACCGCTCCCTGAGGAAGATTCAATGAATCCAATTTGAATTCATGCAAACGCTTTATATCAAAAGTATAGTTTCCGGGAATAGTCAACAAGTCCACCCCTTCTCTATCCCCTTTATCCAAAAAATCATAAGTAACCGCGCCTATATTCTTTCCTACCGCATGGTACTCGGGAGTATATCCTCCCAATGCCCAATGTCCCAGCCCCACAGATGCAATAGTAAACACAGGCAGGGTGGGATTCGCATCGCGCAGCATATAAGTCGTATTACCAATAACATAACTCTCCGTACAGTCTACACGCCATGTTCCCAATAACACACACGTATTTTGAGGCAACCTGCGCATCCTTTCACTCACTTCCATAAAGGTTTCTGTACGGCCGTCCAGCCAAATTGTTTCTAAATCGGGGTACTTCTTCATCTCCTTTTTAACCAAGGCTTGCATAGACAACCCGCCATAGGTATTATCCGATATAAATGCCACACGGCGCATATCAGGATAAAAACGACGCATCAGCTTTATGTTTTTATCGACATCATATTCATATACATAACCGGCAACAATATTATAATCACTGAAATCCGTATAAATATTCTTACTTTCAGGTTCCCATACCCGCGTGTCGATACTATCATCGGGCAATACCAGTCCGTTGACACTGACCATGCCACAGATAGACGGAGTCTTTTTAGCTATCTCTGTGTCTTGTGAGATATAAGCCGACCATGCCTCCTGCCCCAACAATATAACCAGTGACGGACGGTTTTTCCCCTTATACTTACCAAGGATGGAGGCCATACGCGATTTCCACAGATAGGCCTCGGACAAATTCTTGCAGTTCATACTCTCTATGATCGGAGTATACTTGCCGCCACGCTGTCTGTATTCATCCATAAAAGCAGACAGGTTGTCAGAAATACTACGCGTTTCGGGATTATAAGAAGTGACAATAAGGATAGGCCCTTCCGAGGTCGTTTCCGCCTTCACAGGACACAGAGCAACCACAGGAAGCAGCAGGACTAATAGCATAAAAAACCTGAATATGATTGCCAATCCCCTCATTTCCTTTAGAATAATTTCTAAAAATTCGCTGCAAAGATAATAAAATAAAAACAGAACACAACCAATTGGCATGTATTTTGTTTCTCTTAAAGCAGATGAAATTTAACAAATATATAATATGGCTTACATAGACTATTACAAAGTATTGGGAGTGGACAAAAGCGCCACCCAAGATGATATCAAGAAGGCTTTCCGTAAGCTGGCCCGCAAATACCATCCTGACTTGAATCCGAATGATCCTGGAGCCAAAGATAAGTTTCAGGAGATAAATGAAGCCAACGAAGTACTGAGTGACCCGGAAAAACGTAAGAAATACGACGAATACGGGGAACACTGGAAACATGCCGACGAATTTGAAAAACAAAAGCAACAATATGGAGGTGCTGGTGGATTCGGAGGGTTTGGCGGAGCCGGAAGCGGATTCGGTACGGACGGTAACGGCAGTTACTGGTATTCCGGCAATGGAGGAGAAGAATTCACCGGTGCACATTTCGGTGGCAGCGCAGGTGGTTTCTCTGATTTCTTTGAAGAACTGTTCGGGCATCGTGGCGGTGCAAACGGCGGACGAAGCGCCGGATTCCGTGGACAGGACTATAATGCTGAATTACAACTTTCATTGCGTGAAGCCGCCGAAACACACAAACAAGTGCTTAATGTAAACGGAAAGAACATACGTATCACTGTTCCGGCAGGTATAGCCAACGGACAGACTATCAAATTGCGTGGTCATGGTGCACCGGGGGTAAACGGTGGTCCTGCAGGCGATCTGTACATCACCTTTGTCATTCCAGACGATCCTGTATTCAAACGTTTGGGAAATGATTTATATATCCATGCTCCGCTTAGCCTCTGTCCACGGTTTCTTCACCGCCGTACTGGGTGGTGAAGAAACCGTGGACACACTGAACGGCAAGGTAAAACTGAAAGTAAAACCTGAAACCCAGAACGGAACCAAAGTCCGTTTGAAAGGCAAAGGCTTTCCTGTTTACAAGGAAGAAGGCAAATTTGGCGATCTGATAGTAACTTATAATGTCACCATTCCTAGCAACCTGACCGAACATCAGAAAGAGCTGTTCCGTCAATTAAAAGATAGTAGCAATTAAAAAAAGAGAAGGATTATGCAGACCGATTTAATTATTATCAACGATTTTTGCGACCGTTGCCATGTGGACCCGTCGTTCATTATGGAACTGGAAGAAGACGGACTGATCGAAGTCCGGGTGATTGACGAGGAACGCTACCTCCCCACATCCCAACTAGCGGAACTGGAGCGTTACACGCATTTATATTATGACTTGTCCATCAATATTGCAGGAATCGACGCCATCCACCACATGCTGGAACGTATAGAACTTCTGCAACAGGAAGTGCGTTCATTGAGAAACGAACTGGAATTCTACCGCTAAAATCCGTGTCCGGAGAGGGAAAGCGAAAACTGCACCCACTTCTCTTTCCGGCACTGTTCATTTACTTTTATATTTCTGTTTTTACCGTTGTTTCTATACGATAAGCAGGAGTGCCGAACCGATCATCACCGATTCTCTTCTCATTATTATATATACCAAGAAAAAGTAATGGGCTGTTCCGCTCTTTCTTCGTTTTTCCATTTATTTTCTTACTTTTTTCCGCTTTATTATCCTACGTTTAACCTAAAATCACTATCTTTGTAGACTTAAAAGCAGCCGGCCGGTCTGCCGCTGACGCCGTAAGGCGAAAGAGGAAAGTCCGGGCAACGCAGAGCATCCTACTTCCTAACAGAAAGCTATCTGCAAAGGTGGAGTAACGTAGAAGAAAACAACCGCCACAATTCCTACGGGAAACGGGGTAAGGGTGAGAAGGTGGGGTAAGAGCCCACCAGCCGCATGGTGACATGACGGGCTGTACGTCTTAGGAGTTGTAAGGTCATGTAAACCGACATTATGAGGGTTGCTCGCCCCACGTCGGAGGGTAGACCGCTAGAGCCTGTTGGTGACAACAGGCGTAGATAAATGGCAGGCACTTCGCCGCAAGGCGAGGAACAGAACCCGGCTTACAGGCCGGCTGCTTTTTTTTCATATATCCTAATGAAGAGCTTATGAGTACCATGAACAAGGAAAAACTGAAAGGTCTGCAATCGTTTCTCAAAGATGATATATGGCGGGTGACAGAAGACGAGGTTAGCAAATCCCGAGGAATACTCTATAATGCAATAAAAATCGCTACTCTTTCTGTTCGTGAATTCACTCAGGGACGTATTTTGAATAAAGCATCCGCACTGACATACAGCACCCTGCTTTCTATCATTCCCATTCTGGCCATTTTATTCGCCATCGCACGCGGTTTCGGCTTCTCCAACCTGCTGGAAACCCAGTTCCGTAGCGGTCTTGAAGGACAGAGTGCGGCTGCCGAAACCATTCTTGGCCTGATTGACTCCTATCTGGTGCACGCCAAAAGCGGAATTTTTATCGGAGTGGGTCTGGTGATGTTGTTCTGGACCATTCTGAGCCTGACCTATAACATAGAACGTACCTTCAATTATATATGGCAAGTGAAGAAGCCCCGTACACTGTATCGCAAAATGACGGATTATTTCTCCATCCTGCTCTTACTGCCCCTACTTATCGTACTTTCCAGCGGTCTTACCATCTTTATGTCCACCATGGTGAAAAACATGGAGGACTTCGTATTACTGGCACCCCTGATGAAATTTCTGGTACGCCTGATCCCTTTCATCCTGACTTGGGCCATGTTTACGGGACTGTTCGTCTTTATGCCCAATACTAAAGTGAAACTGAAGTATGCCATCATTCCGGGTATCATCGCAGGCACAGCCTTTCAGGCTTTTCAATACTTGTATATCGGCAGTCAGATATGGGTATCAAGGTACAATGCAATCTATGGTAGCTTCGCCGCCATTCCTATGTTCTTGTTATGGGCGCAGATTTCATGGGGAATCTGCCTGTATGGCGCAGAACTTTGCTATGTGGCACAGAATCTTCGCAACTACAGTTTCAGCAAAGAAACGGCAAATATCAGCCGCCGTTATCACGACTTTCTGTGTATCCTCATCATGTCTCTGATATGCAAGCGCTTTGAGACGGAAGAGGCTCCTTATACCGCCGAGACACTCAGCGACGAACATAAAATCCCGATAAGGCTCACCAAGAAAATCCTGTATGAACTACAGGACATGCACATGATTTATGAAACTGCTATGGACGGTGACGATGAAAGCATAGGCTATTTGCCGTCAGTAGATATCAACCGGATGAACGTGGCTATGCTGCTGAACAGACTGGACATAGCCGGAACGGAAGCCTTCAAAATAGACAAAAAGCGATACAGCAGTTCTTGGGAGGCGCTGGCAAATGCCCGTGAAGAATATTATAAAAGCACCAGCAAGATATTGCTGAAAGATTTATAATTCTGATATTCGATTTTACCACAGATTGCACAGATTCTTTTTTGCTCAAAAGCCGATGCGGATAATTCCGGATTTCCACAAAGAAGTTTCTTTCATCTTCAACAATCATCTGTGCAACCTGCGGTAAAAGAATCAGGAGAACTGCATCATGCGGCTTAAATATTTGCCGATGATATCAAACTCTATATTCACAATGCTTCCCACTTTAAAAGTATGGAAATTGGTATGTTCGTAAGTATAAGGAATGATGGCAACCTGAAAAGTATCCTCCGTAGGGTTACAAACGGTCAGACTCACACCATTCACCGTAACCGAGCCTTTGTCCACCGTGATGTAGCCGCGCTTTGCCATTTCCTTGTCAAACGCATATCTGAAAGTAAAATACCAGCTCCCTTCAGCATCCTTTATATCCATACATTCGGCAGTCTGATCCACATGTCCTTGCACAATATGACCGTCCAGCCGCCCGTTCATCATCATGCTGCGTTCCACATTCACTTTATCTCCCACTTTCAGCAAGCCGATGTTGGAACGCTCTATCGTTTCTTTCATGGCGGTAACCGTGTACGTTCCATCCTGTAAACTGACTACAGTCAGGCACACACCGTTATGAGAGATACTCTGGTCTATTTTCAGTTCGTCCACAAACGAACATTTCAAGGTGAGGTGCAGATTTTCCTGCTCCTTTACAATACGCACCACCTCCGCATATTCTTCTACAATCCCTGAGAACATAAGTTTTAGTCTTTAATTAAGTTTCGAGAACAAAGATAGAACAAAAAACACAAATATTCGAAACTTACCGACGGTTAATGACAAATGACCGGCAATTCGTCGCTAACCTGCCTTTTTTACATATTCAGAACAAAAACAGAGTGCCCAATTCTTTTTTATTATATATTTGCACTTTATACTTTGCAAACTTATTAAAAACAAACCATGGACAGCACAAAGATTGTTGGTGAAAAAATAAAATCACTACGTGAAACAAAAGAAATCAGTGTGGCCGAACTGGCCGTACGCTCTGGCCTTGCCGAAGAACAAATAGAACGAATAGAGAATAATGTAGATCTTCCTTCATTGGCTCCCCTCATCAAGATAGCCCGCGCGTTAGGGGTACGTCTGGGCACTTTTCTGGACGACCAGGAAGAACAAGGAGCAGTAATCTGCCGGAAACAAGAGAGTGAGGATACTATCAGTTTCTCGAACAATGCAATGGACCTGCGTACACATATGCGCTACCACTCACTGTCAAAATCAAAAGCGGACAGGCATATGGAACCATTCATCGTAGACGTGGAACCGACGGAGGAAAGCCACTTCTCACTCTCCTCGCATGAAGGTGAAGAGTTTATCTATGTCATGGAAGGCGCCGTCGAAGTATGCCACGGTAAAAAATGCCATCTGATTAAAGCCGGAGACAGTATTTATTATGATTCTATCGTTCCGCACCACGTACACGGATATCAAGGACAAGCCGCCAAAATATTGGCTGTTATCTATACTCCTATTTGATTTATGATGGAATTAAGCACGAGAACCTTGGGTGACTGGCTTGAACATTGGGCCCTCACCACTCCCGATAAAGAATATATCGTATATTCCGACCGCAATCTGCGCTTCACCTGGAAACAATTTAACGAGCGTGTAGACCACATGGCCAAAGGACTGCTCGCCATCGGCGTGAAACGGGGAACCCATGTAGGAATCTGGGCGGGTAATGTGCCCGACTGGCTGACCTTTCTGTACGCTTGCGCCAAAATCGGCGCCGTGGCCGTAACAGTAAATACCAACTACAAACAGGCAGAACTGGAATACCTCTGCCAGAACTCGGACATGCACACGCTGTGTATCGTAAACGGAGACCGTGGCAATGACGACTATGTAAATATGGTCTACGCCATGCTGCCCGAACTAAAGACCAGCCAGCGCGGATATCTGAAGAGCAAACGTTTCCCCTGCATGAAGAACGTGATTTACATCGGCCCCGAAAAATAGGGGCACGTGTAAAAACCTGTGTTTTCGTTTGTTATTTTTTGCTATAAAAAATCTTTGTAGTACCTTTGTTTTGCAATCATATAGCAATGTCAGAGAATCCATTAGTAAAGCTATTAAGCTACATACTCCCTTCGGAGTTCAACGAATATTTTGACCTTACCGATGTTAAGGAAGAAGAACGTGGCGTGGAGAAGATTCTCCATCTGTATCTTCACGAGAAGAACCTTCAGCCGGATGGTCACACAGAGCTGTCTCCCAACGGTTTCCACCCGGAATCATGCATCAACCACTTTCCTCTCAACGAGCACCGTACCGTTCTGCACGTATGCCGTCGCCGTTGGAAGGACGGTTTGGGCAGGACGTATAGCAGAGATTGGGAGTTGACAGCAAAAGGAACACGGCACACTAAGGAGTTTGCCGCTTTTTTAAAAGAATTCCTTGGATACATCCCCGATTACAGCCAGATCACTCCAGAAACCGTATCACATCAAGGCTGACGAGTTCGAACGTGCCTACAAGGATTTCCTCAGCGGTTACCGCACCTGGAAAGAATTGTCACATGCGGAGGACTGGCTTGTCTTCTATAAGAACATAGGGCCACAACTGAGCATTGACGAGACAGCGCTCTCTGACGGTGAACTTTATACAATAATCTCCAACAAGGCTGCCCATGGCGGCAAGGGAGCTATCGTGGCCATTATCAAGGGGACAAAGGTCGAGGATGTCGTAAAGGCGTTGATGCGCATCCTTTGGTACGAGAGGGCTAAGGTGCTGGAGGTAACGATGGACTTCTCCGAGAGCATGCATTCCATAGTAAAGCAGTGCTTCCCGTATGCCACGATAACCATCGACCGCTTCCATGTCCAGAAGGACTGCTACGATGCCATGCAGCAAGTGCGTATCAGGCACAGGCGCGAGGCCCAACGTACCGAAGTGGAAGCGCGCGAGCAGCACAAGCTCCGTAACAAGAAGAATGCCGAGGCACGAAAGAGACGTCTTGAGAAGAATGGAGGCAAACGGAAAGGAAAACAAGGACGGAAGCCTAACCGCAAGAATGAGAAGTACGAGCCTGTGAGGCTGTCAAACGGAGATACCGTCTGTGAACTCCTGACGCGCTCACGCTATTTGCTGATGACATCGGCAGATAAATGGACAGCGACTCAGAAAATCCGTGCAAGGCTGCTGTTTGAACTCTATCCTGATATGAAGACCGCATATTCAATCTCGCACTCTTTGCGCATGATTTTCAATAACAAAAACGCCACAAGGGAAAGCGGGAAGAAAAGCCTCGCCCAATGGTATGCAAAAGTCGGAGAGTTCGGAGACGAAAACTTCAACACTGTTGCAGCAACCATCTATGAACGGCAGGGAGAGATTCTCAACTACTTCATCAATCGGTCTACCAATGCGTCTGCTGAATCTCTTAATTCAAAGATCAAGCAGTTTCGAGCACAACTACATGGGGTTATAGATGTAAAGTTCTTCTTATTCAGACTCTCAAAGATATTTGGCTAAACACAGGTTTTTGCAAGTGCCCCATATTTAATACTACAAATGTAAATGTGTCAGAATGCGGGCACAACCTCAGGTCCCTAGCCTTTGTATTGACGAGACTTCTTTAAGCTGCGGAGAATTATATACTGTTGTCACTAATCGTGCGGGACGTGGTGGCAGAGGTACACTTGTGACCATGATACGTGGCACGAAGTCTGAAGACGTCATAAAGGTGCTTGAAATGATTCATGTCTCCAAGCGCAAGACAGCCAAAGAGGTCACTTTAGATCTTTTGCCGACCATGATGCGGATCGTCTGAACGGCTTTTCCCAATGCCACTATGACAGGTTATCGGTTTCATGTACCTTAATTCCGCAATACTATTGTAAATTAAATCTTTTAAGTAGAGGTTGTGTCAAAACGCTGACACACCTCTTTTAAATGCTATTTAATGCGAAATTACAAAAATACGCATTTAGATGGAGGCAAACTGTTTGCGCCATTGGCTAGGTGACATGCCCGTTTTTTGTTTGAATATACGATAAATCCATGTGTGGGATGAGAAACCGCACTCTGTGGAAATAGCGTCAATGCTATATTCGGGGTTGGCTTTCATCATGCGAACAGCCTCATTAAAACGAATGTCGCTAAGCCAGGTTCTAAAATTGGTGTATTCTGACTGATTGAAGTATTCTGTCAGTTCGTTTTTCTTGTATCCCAACTTGGTAGCTAGCGAATAGATGTTAACTTCATAGTCCTTATAAAATCCCTCTTCACACCATTTCTTGAGGGCTAATTCTATTTCCATCTTTCTATTAGCTGTCAAGATATTTGTGCCATGAGTGTTCTTGCCGTCTTTCATGTCTTCTGCTTCCGTGACTTTTGCTTCTGCGTCATTTTCCTCAGGAATGACTTCTTTGGGTGTGATGTAATAGCCCATAGCAATGAAAGTGTGGACGAAAAAGATGACAGAGAGTAATATCAAGGGACCTATTATATATAATAAGGTATTGAAGAGGATTGCTACAGGAAGGAGTCCAGCAGCAAAGTATAGCAAAATGATGCTGGCTTGCGAATAGCGCACGTATGGAATCAAGTCGATTCCGAAATTCTCCATGAGCTTCTGCTTTCGGGCTTTTGTTTCTTTGCGAATGATAAGAATAAAATATGCCATGCTAGCCACAAAAAGACCGAGCATCACATAGAGCATATTGCCAATGTGTAAACTTTGACTTTTGAACATGCCAATGACGAAAACTATGGCGATGAGTATGTATGCCATCATACCACGTAAACAATACCGTCGCACTTTGTTGCCTGTGCTCTCTATGTTGATTATGGAGAGAGTGATGGCAAATGCCACTGGAGTATAGAACAATATGTTGAATGCTGCGCCCACATCGGTACCTTGTGCACGGAGTCCATGAATCATCTGTAAGAGGTAGTGGACGGAGAAGAATAGCATGGATGCAACGAGAATCCATCTTGATATTTCGTAGCGCCACACCTTCCATCTCACCTGCAAACTTGCCATGGCTAATTGCAATGCTAGCATGGCTGTAATGACGCAACATACAAGTTGTAATATGAATAACGATTTCATAGTATTGTTATTACCTTAATTCCGCAACACTATAAATTTTAACTTTTATAATATCCTGAACAACAAAAAGTTCTTGGACAAGCCAAGCGGCAAAGCCGAGCGGCTCAGGATTTTGTCATGTCAAAGGATTCACTTAACTTAGTGTTGCAAAAATAGTCAAACAAAACCTCATCAAGCATGGTAAAAGTACAAATAAAATCCGAGAAACTCACATCTTTTGGTGGTATATTTCCAATTATGGAGAAATTCGACAGGATGTTGTCTTGTACAATAGACTCTACTTTAGGTTTGCGTAGCAAAGTGTATGGCTATCAATATAGCGAGATAATACGTTCTCTGATGTGCGTATATTTCTGTGGAGGGTCATGTGTCGAAGACGTGACCTCACACCTTATGGAAGCACTTTGCTTGCATCCACCCCTCCGTACATGCAGCGCAGACACAATACTTAGGGCCATTCGTGAATTGACCACACCGAATCTGACCTACAGGTCTGATTCGGGCAAAAGCTACGACTTCAACGTGGCTTCCGACCTTAACAATCTGCTTGTCAATGCATTGCTGGCAACTGGACAGTTGCTGCCAGACAATGAATATGACTTTGATTTTGACCACCAGTTCATTGAGACGGAGAAATTTGACGCAAAAATAACCTACAAGAAGTTTACCGGTTACAGTCCAGGAATAGCAACGGTCGGCGATGTCATCGTCGGGATAGAGAACCGCGACGGCAATACCAATGTCCGTTTCCATCAGGAAGACACTCTAAAACGTATTTTTGAGCGTTTGGAGAATGCCAGAATACATATAAACCGTGCGAGGATGGATTGTGGCTCATGCTCTGAGGCTATGGTGGAAATGGTGGAGAAGCACAGTCGGCATTTTTATATCCGCGCAAACAGGTGTGTATCGTTGTATGACGATATCTTTGCCTTGCGCGGATGGAAGACCGAATACATAAACGGTCACGAGTTTGAGATATGCTCCATCATTGCAGAGAAATGGGTCGGCAAAGCGTACCGCCTTGTCATACAGCGGCAAAGAAGCATCAACAAGGAACTCGACCTGTGGGAAGGGGAATATACATACAGATGCATACTGACAAATGACTATACTTCGACAGACCGTGACATCGTGGAGTATTACAACAAGCGTGGCGGTGCTGAGCGTGTATTGGACGACATGAACAACGGCTTTGGCTGGAAACGGCTGCCAAAATCGTTCATGGCGGAAAACACGGTGTTCCTGCTTCTGACCGCTTTAATACGAAACTTTTACAGACACCTCATATCTGACGCAAACATGAAGAGCTTTGGACTTAAACGCACAAGCAGAATCAAAACTTTTGTATTCAAGTATGTTTCTGTCCCTGCAAAATGGATTAAGACTGCAAGACAGCACATACTGAACATATACACAAGCAATGATGCATACATGATGGCCTTCAAATTTGATTTTGGGTAGCCTCAAATCTTCGTGGCCTTTTGCGTATTGCCTCAAGTCGCATCATGGGGTAAGGGGATTTTGTCTCTTGCGACTGCACCATTAGGGTTCTTTACGAAAACGAGTCGTTTTAGAGAGGTATCTGCAACCCCAGATATCAAAAATATTACAGGTTGCGGATTTTAGGATGTACAAAAGCTCTTTTATGAGGCAATTGATGAACTCAGGATTACTTATCGCTGAAGGGCACGGGATTTGGAGAGCGGAGAGCGATGAAATTCAGTGGCGCAGAGAGTAAAATAATAAAAAAGTTGGATTTTTATTGACGCGAATCAATTCTTTTAGTATTTTTGCCTTGTCTTTTACCAAAAAAGATTAATAACAGTAAGCGTTAGGCATTATCCATGTTCAGGAAATCCCCAATTTCAAGACAACAATTGGATAATACATCAGGTGTCCCTATGCACTATTATATCTTGTTAGCATATATAGGCGTGGGGCTTTGTGTATTATATGTTGTTGAGTATGGGGATACTTCTGAACGGTAATACCAAAGTTCCCACGCTTAACTTTATATAAACACAACTTCAGGGAACAGAGTTGTCATATAATCGCATTATGAAAGCAATTTGTTTCAAAACCGGACAGGTCCTGCCTTCCGTTTTCATTCCTCTGTCTGTTACTGTCTTTAGTGGAATTCTCTGCCTTTTTGTTTCCATTCCTGCCCCTTTTCGGGACTTGCGGCTATTATTACACAAATTACATGCCAAACAGTTTCTCTGAATCCATTTATGGCATTCAATAATCCCCCTGGACATACAGAAGAGGAACTTTGGCAACAAATACTCTCCCTGTCAAGGGAATTGCAGGAATGCAGGGCCTGCCTGCACTATCATAATACGCTGGATTACATATACGACAAGATCAACATGATAGAGAAAGAACTGGATATCTTGTTGAGAATGTTGTAGGGATCTTGTGACAAAAAGGCATGATAATTATACATTTTTATGACTATTTGTCTCGCAAGCATTAAAATTCATTTTACAACTCCATAAGAGTCCGATTTACAGATGCTATCACATAAATTCATGATTATTGCAGGATATGAATTACGATTTATTTTGTCTAATTTCAAATATCAGAACAGCCATGGATAAACGAATTGAATATGCGATGAACACATTGATCAATACAGAAATCTGGTCAACTAACCTGTACCTGTCATTGCAGGTCTATTTTGAGGGGCAGCAACTTCTGATATTGGCCTCATGGCTAAGTGCACAGGCACAGGACAATATGGGCAAGGTCTATCAGATGATGAACCGCATCTATCATGAAGGAGGTGCTGTAACCATCCATGAAATCAGGCGCGACATCCGGCAATGGCCGACACCGCTGGCTGCCTTGAACACCCTGCTTGAACATGAACAATATATATCCCGTCAGATATCCGAACTTCACGTACTATGCCAGAATACGGATTCATCCATCCATTCTTTCATCAAGGGGCTGTACACAAAACGGATATATGTAAGTACGGCGTTTATGGAATTGTTGCGTATCCTGGCCATGGAATATGAACGCAGGCTGCCCTGCTTCATATGATGTGTCAAATCGTGTAACCTGACCGGAGTTTATTGTTCACAGAGAAAATAATGGTCTAAAAATAAAACAAGTATCATCCTATGGATATATTCGCATACTCAATGTTGTGTTTCACTTCGTTGTTCACATTGATGGACCCCCTCGGAGTGATGCCGGTTTTCCTGCAGATGACCGAGGGCATGAGTGCCGGAGAACGCCGGAGCATCGCCTTAAAATCCTGCGCCCTCACGTTCGTCATACTGGTACTTTTCACCTTGTGCGGCAGGTTCCTGTTCCATTTTTTCGGGATCTCGACCAATGGTTTCCGGATTGCGGGAGGTATCATCATCTTTAAAATCGGATATGACATGCTGCAGGCACACTTCACCCATGTGAAACTGAACGAGAACGAGAAAAAAGAATATTCCAGGAACATCACCGTCACGCCTCTTGCCGTTCCGATGCTGTGCGGTCCGGGTGTAATTTCAAGCGGCATAACACTGATGGAAGATGCCCCTGAGCATATTTTCAAAATTGCACTGGTTTGCGTGATCGCCCTAGTCTGTCTCCTCTCTTTCATTATCCTTTGCGTGTCAACGCGGCTTTTGAAAATTCTTGGAGAAACCGGAAATAATGTGATGATGAGACTGATGGGGCTTATTCTGATGGTCATCGCCGTGGAATGTTTCATAAACGGGATGCAACCTGTCCTGACAGATATTTTGAGACAAGCACACGCTTGCCCCTGAATATGAAAAATAAAAAATAGTACCAACATTAAAAATTAGATTCATTATGACCGAGAATTTACAAAAGGCCCTGAACGGGCAGATTACTGCGGAATTATGGTCCGCCAACCTGTATCTTTCAATGTCCTTCTATCTGGAAAAGGAAGGTTTTTCCGGCATGGCCCGCTGGATGCGCAAGCAATCGGCGGAAGAGACAGGACACGCATGTGCCATCGCCGAATATATGGCCAAACGTGAGGCGGAGGCAAAAGTGGACAAGGTCGATGTGGTTCCACAGGGTTGGGGCAGTCCCACCGAAGTCTTTGAACATGCCTTGGAACACGAGAGACATGTTTCCAGATTGATTGACGAACTGGTACATCTGGCTTCCGAGGAGAAAGACAATGCCACCCGTGATTTTCTTTGGGGATTTGTCAGGGAGCAGGTGGAGGAAGAGGCGAATTTCCTGAACATCGTAAACCTGATGAAGAAAGCCGGAGAGAGCGGCATCCTTTTCATGGATGCAAAACTGGGGGAACGCCAGTCCTGATTTGGAATAAAAAAACGACTGACATGAGCACGATTATTGATTTGTTGGGAACGCAGGCAGGATACTACCTGGACCATGTATGCAAGACAATAGACAAGAAACTCATCCATATCCCCGAGCCGAATATGATAGACAAGGCATGGGTGGATTCCGACAGGAATATACGCACCTTGGAGAGCCTGCAAGCCCTGTACGGGCACGGGCGTCTGGCCAATACCGGGTATGTCTCCATCCTGCCGGTGGATCAGGGGATAGAACATTCTGCAGGAGCGTCTTTCGCCCCCAATCCGCTTTATTTCGATCCCGAAAACATCATAAAGCTGGCCATTGAAGGAGGATGCAACGCCGTGGCATCCACATTCGGAGTTCTGGGAGCTGTGGCACGTAAGTACGCCCATAAGATTCCTTTCATCGTGAAGTTGAACCATAACGAGCTGCTGACTTATCCGAACAGTTATGACCAGGTCATGTTCGGTACAGTGAAGGAGGCATGGAACATGGGTGCCGTTGCCGTGGGGGCAACTATCTATTTCGGTTCGGAACAAAGCCGCCGCCAGATTGTGGAGGTCTCACAGGCGTTTGAATATGCCCATGAGTTGGGGATGGCCACGGTATTGTGGTGTTATCTGAGAAACAGCAGTTTTAAGAAAGACGGGATTGACTATCATGCGGCAGCAGATCTGACAGGGCAGGCCAACCATATCGGGGTCACCATCAAGGCTGATATCGTGAAGCAGAAGCTGCCGTCCAACAATGGAGGTTTTAAAGCCATCGGATTCGGTAAGACCGACGGGCGTATGTATACGGAACTGGTCTCCGACCATCCGATAGACCTCTGCCGCTACCAGGTGGCCAACGGGTATATGGGAAGGGTTGGCCTGATCAATTCGGGGGGCGAGTCCCATGGGACATCTGACCTGCATGATGCCGTCGTAACCGCAGTGGTGAACAAACGTGCCGGAGGTATGGGACTTATCTGTGGGAGAAAAGCCTTCCAGAAGACGATGAAAGACGGGGTCTCGCTTCTGAACACCATTCAGGATGTCTATCTGGATCCTTCGATAACCGTTGCATAAAAACTATATGGCATGAAAAGGATCGTATTGTTGAGACATGGCGAGAGCCTATGGAACAAGGAAAACCGCTTTACCGGTTGGACCGATGTAGACCTGAGTGATAAGGGGATCGCAGAAGCCTGTAAAGCCGGTGATATGCTGAAAGAAGCGGGATTCTCTTTTGAGGCGGCTTACACATCCTATCTGAAACGGGCTGTGAAAACGTTGAATTGTGTTCTGGACCGTCTCAATGAAGACTGGATCCCGGTGGAGAAAAGCTGGAGGTTGAACGAGAAACACTACGGCATACTTCAGGGACTTAACAAAAGGGAGACAGCAGACAAATATGGCGAGGAACAAGTCCATATCTGGCGGAGAAGTTACGGCGTGTCGCCCGAGCCG
>OLXR01000309.1_pt1 | contig 24345 bp, 20 predicted proteins | sample 1673941 | NCBI WGS metagenome assembly OLXR01 (sample SAMEA103958134, study PRJEB25191) | human gut metagenome
TATTTTCAATTTAAAAATTAAAAATCAAACCGTGTCTGTTCAGTATCATCATTTTTCATACTTTTTTTCTGTTTTTTAAGTTTATCATCTAAAATAGCTACAGCTTTAGATTTAACATTTTCATCTGTTTTTTTAACACCTGCCATTTTAGAAAATCCTGGAAAATCCAAATCAGCTTCATCACTAAACCAGACTTTCCTTAAAAAGTACCAGGAATGACCATAATCATCTACAAAACACCACTGATGCATAGTTTTAGGATTGATATTTTTAAGATACTTGGTTAAAGCTTTTTTATTTGACATATAATCAAAAAACGGACATATTTTCATTGTTTTGGACAAATCCTTAAGCTTACCCCTAACTTTATCTTTATTGAATTTCCATATTCCATCATCAGTAATATGACCAAATCCGTCAGTTACATTAAAAATAGAACTGAAATATTCCTCAACATACTTACATGGAAATTTGCTGGGATTTGAATCCCCATATCTGCAGCAGGAATATATCACTGATCCAATAAATAAAATTCATAAGCCAATGTCCATGGACATCCTTGTCAAAAAAACTCATAAGGATAAATCCGGTAGCCGTTGCTACAAGAAACTCCGGATAGAATCCTTTTATCTTATGAAAAAGAAAGCCGAAGACATCCAGATTTTTCTGGGTATAGCAAGCTCTGGCGAATAACCAGCCACTAACAATATAGAAAAACTCTACTCCAATATATCCGCTAAGGAATTTATGATTACCAAAAAATGCGGAATGATGGCAAACAATCAGTACGATAAAAAAGAATCGCAAAAAATCTATGATTCCCACGTGCCTGAATACGTTTTTATTTTTATTCTGCTCCACTACTGCCACCCCTAAAAGATCATATTTACATGTGCAAGTCTACCATCAAGCTGGCTGACTTCATTGCATTAACCACATTAAGAGTCAATCCCCAGTGTATTGATTGTCGAACATCATCAATTACTCTTTGATATTAGTACACCATAAGTGACAATTCAAGGGGATAACTACTCAGGTGGCTCTCAGTTACGGATCGGGTGACACTCTGAACGCAGAACGCTCAATGAATACTCTTTCTAGAATAGGCTAAAACAAGTGCATAAATCCCCACAATCAATAAGCCAGGTGGGATGAAAAAATACCAATTAGCAATTGCCAAGCTTGTGAGATTAAATTTCTGTTTATGCTTATCCATTTGCAGTTTTCCATCATTGACGCTCCAACTATTTATATCGTGATATGAAATACCAGGTACCCTCTCAAAGGCGGAAAGATTGAGCCCGGTTGCAACGTCTTCCGTATTTATGTTCTCAACCCTTTTGCTGGAGGAACTGAGTGCTTTCCCAAGAGGAAACAATGGCTGGGTAGAATAACAATTAATAATGGATAAACCTGTGTAGGACACAATACCTCCTGTGCCCTCAGTTCCGGAAATAACCGCATCAGTCCAACAATTAGCGATTGTACCATTGAAATTATCAGCTATACCGCCTGCTCGCCCTCCACGAACCTCTGCCTTATTATAACAGTTAAGTATCAATGCATTCGAACCGGCCGCGTGACTTGAAAACGCCCCGGTGCATGCGCCTTCAATATGCCCACTTTCTATTCCCAGGTTCATTACAGTACCCCCCAATTGCCCAAAGAGCCCGGCATTATCCTTTCTATGAATTTCCAAGTGGGATAACGCATATCCATTTCCATCATAAATCCCATAGAAATAATGACCACCGCCAAAGATTCCAATTGGTTCCCAATTAATACCCGTTAAATCAATATCTCTCTCCTGTCGAAACCATTTCCCTCTATATTCTTCCCCAGAGTTGACCGCTGATGCCAGAGCCAGTAAGTCTGCCTGATTATTTATAAGAAAAGGCTCTTCTTTGGTCCCCGCTCCGGTAAATGCTTCACAGGAAATAATAACCCCAACAAGCAGGGCGCCAACAATATTAAGTATTCGTCTTATAATCTTCTTCATCCTCATCTCTCCTTTCTCTTCACCGTAGTAAACTGAGTGAATAAATAAGAAAAAGCCAGCGTGATCAAAGAAGACAAGACAAAGAAAATAACATATCTGGATGTAATGGAGTGTATTCGATTCAACCCGAAATGGGATAGAACATGTGTCACATACACAAAGACTGCAATATGAAATACATAAAATGCATAGGAGTATTTAGCAAGGGAGTTGATGATTCCATGCTGCCTTTCTTTGCATCTGAAGGACGCAATGAGATAAGTAGTAAAGAGAATGTACAACGTAGGCAGTACATACTGGTAAATTTCTACTCGGCCGGTTGCATACAAGTACATATTAAACACAACTAAGAGGAAAAATCCGCCTGCAGACAAAAACTTATCTCTTTCCACAATAGAAAGAGACGGTATAATTCGAGCAGCAAGGATTCCGCAAACAACAAAATCAAGATTCGCCGCAAAGGATGTATAAACATAACGGTACCAGTCATAGTTATAATAAAATAATGTAAGCCTTATAATAAGCCCGAGAAAAAGGAAACCAATAAACAGCAGAATAAGCCGGCCACAGCTTTTTGATAGTTTTTCCAATCCGTACCAGATAAATGGCATTAACACATAAAGTTGTAATGCTGTAGACATATACCAAAGATGCCCAATCCCAATTGGAGAATCCACACCATTAGAAAGGAAGAAAATCGACTTAAGAACCGTAAGCGAATAATTAATAAGGAAATCTCCGCCATGAAATAAGTCAAACAGTGCAAGATATAGATAGTAAAGTGGTGCCAGTCGAAAAAGTCGAGAAATATAGAAGCCTAGCAGTTTGTTAACGCTTACCCCCCCCGCTGCGTTGATAATTGAATACTTATTACGCATCATATTTAGCCCAAACAGATAGGCAGAAAGGAAAAGAAAAATCCATACACCACTCCAGGCGGGGAAATACATCCATTTTCCTACAAATGTATCTGATCCATTGAGCCCTGGAATAAACTCACGGCCATGAAGCAGAAACACGAATAATGTCGCTATCACCCGTAAAGCATCCAAAACATCAACCTTCGATGCTTTCCTTGAAAAAAGCCATTCCGTCATAAAATTACTACTCATCAACCCTCAGCTCCAGAATATCAGTATTCCTCACGTCATCAGTCTCTCTTCCTTGATTGCAAGGAAGAGAGACTGATGACATTAACTTTTAACGGCACTACTGCAACGCCATCTTCTATCCAACAGATAAAACAAATTCGTTAAAATCAGATCAATATCCAAAAGTACTTCATGATTCATCCGGGGAAATAAATCCAAAATCTATCTTAAAGTCTTTGCTTGAACACTCGATTTATCAAGCATATTCATTTTCTAAAAAAATAATTTCCCAAATAATTTATAGATAATCGGAATTCTAAGAATACCGATTATCAACAATGAGAATATGACTCTTGCAGCAAATAATACTACTGCAGAAACTGATATCCATCCATAAACCCCCGGAAGCAAAAAATCAAAGTGAAAGAATCCTGTATCCATAGTATGAAAAGCTAAGATAATTAATGAACCTCTCCCGCAATAACTCAAGAATCTACGAATCACCGTATCATTATGAAAGCTGTAAATTGAAATTAATGCCCAAATCAAAGTACCAATGACAGCTCCGCTAATGGATAAGAAGTAATTATAATATTGTCGATTATTAATACTTATTCCACCCATATGTATATCATAAACCCAAATAAGGATAAACGGGATAATCCACCTCCAGTTCATTCTTTCAATAATATTATATTTATGAAAATAATAGCCTACAAACATCACCACCTGCATAGCCAATGCAATATCAAAACTCCATGGCAAACGAATATATTGACCTACAACAATTCCAATCCCAGTAACAAAAATAATAAGTGCACATTGGTAAGCAATGTCCCACGTCTTAGTCAATTTACAAATAGTATAAAATAGGATACGTGCACAAAATAAGCATGTTAGAAACCACAGTGGACCGATAGGTCCTAATGCGGGAAATTGTGAGACGATATTTCCGGTGCTGTAAATGAAACTTTCAAGAATAGGAATCGGATTCGTCCAGTGGAAAAATACTACTCCCCATAAATATGAGATCACGCCAACAAGGAAGTATGGAACGATTAATCTCTGAAAGGAATGCGTTATCAGTTTATACTCGTTATCAAGGTATTTAGACACATTGAATAAATATCCGGATATGAAAAAAAATAACGGCATATGAAAGGAGAAGATAGCTGTTGCCATCAAGCCATCAGGTTTTATACTATGGCCCAGTACAACCAATAAAATCCCCATGCCCTTTAGGACATCAATCCATATGACATCTCGGCGCCCCCCCGATTGTTAACTTGAGTTTCTTTCTCCATTATGTATTTATATCCTTTCTTTGACTCACTTAAATAGTCTAACATTTTAAATTACGCTTGTAATCAATCTATTTTACCATAATTCTACTCCTCATCAAATCCCAATTCCGTAATATCAATACTTCTTTCTTCATCAGTCCGCCTACCTTTAATGGCTAGCGAAGGATCATAAGTTGCATTGGCTTTTAGTGTCACTACTGCAATACCATCTTCTGTTTCAACATGTCTCATCATCCCCGCAGGAATGTATTCAGTAAATGTCCCTGGTTCTTTCAACTCTGCATGCCTTACCAATTTACCATTTACAAATATGTCAAGGCCCATGTTATCACCAGGATTGGCACTTATCAGGTACCGACTGACTTTGTACTTAATGCTCATCTGGTTCTTACCGGAAGAAGGATCTACCAGTGCTACTTGTGCCTTTCTTCCCATTGTCCATCTTTTTGTCCAATTATCATATCCCAATCCTTTAGTCATCCAGGCGGTTTTATGCTGACCTATAGACAGATTTTCCAAGTTCTCAGCCGGTCCTCTGTAAATAATACAAAGAGGTGCTTTCATAATATTATCTGTTACGACAAAATTATCCACCTGTAATCTAGCTCTGACAATATGATTCTCTCCATCAAATGCACTTGGATTAATATGAATGACTCTAAGCTTCCCAAAATCCTGACTGCTGATTTCATCAGTTTTCACTAATTTATCATCTAAAAGGAGTCTGGCTGTAACAGGCCGACCACCTTTTCTTTCCTCCGGCACAAAATAAACCATAGAAAGCCCAGTTTTTTCCAGATCTTCTGTATAAAAGAACTCTTCTTCCCCAGTAAAGATTTCAAGAGGCAGCCGTTTTGCGTAGTAAGGTACTTTTTGTGACTTTTCTACAGGCAATTCTTTTGTGTTCTGCCTATCTTCTAATGTGCCTATATAATGTATTTTGATAAATTCCTGGTGCTTTGTTTTCTCTAGAGTCTCTTCATCCCAAACCGGAGGAGCCGCATTGATGGCAATCCCTAAATCCAGTGGCTTATCTGATTCTTCACCTGAAAATGCCTTTTTCAAATCTTCTGGCTGAATTACAATTGACAGCCTTCCTTTTTTCTTCAATGGGACTTTCTTCATAAGTTTACCATTACCTGTAACCAGAATAGCAGGAGCCCCGTTTTGATTAGACTTCATCAGTTCTTCTGAGACATCCATCTGTACAAGAAATCCTGATTGCAGATCAGACGTATTCAAAAGGACATGTCCTTCCTTCCCCATCCATAAAGTTTTATCATTTATGTCAGATATATTTTCTGCAATATACTGATTTTCTTTAACGTGAGAAATCGGCTTGGAAGGCCCGGCATACAGGAGTTCCAATGGATAAGAATTATCGCTTTCTTCCTTGGTGATACTGAGCATAATATCTTTCTCTATTTTCATAGTTGATAGTTTATCCGCGGAAACGTAGACAAAATGATTGTATCCCCCTCCTACCCGAGATCGTTCCAATAAATTCCCATTAATGGAAATGTCTACCATCTGAGGCCTATCTTCTTCTAAGCTGCCACTTTTGGCAAAACTAATCAGTAAACCTTTATCTAAAATTTCATCTGCCTTCAGGGTAATCTGAGCTTCTCTATCAATATAACGGTAAATTCCATGAACTTTATTAATACCGGAAATCGCACGGTCTTCCCTGTCATTGTATGGAGTAAATGCTAAAATACTTTCAGGTTGCATCTTATAAGATCCCCAAAGACCGACCATCAGGGCCAAAGAGAAAATCGCAGTAATCGTAATAACTCGTTTCCTCTGCTGGAAGTACCCCCGAATCAAACTATCCGCGACCTTAATCTCAATAGAGATTGTCATGATAAGAAGTGCCATACTTTCTATAGCTGTAGAAATATTCATGGGATAAATATCATTTCCGGAAAAGGAAAATATCCCCACTCTTAGATTGATCCACGGAATAAAGACAGCTAAGAAGCCGATACACCAAAGTATATTTTTGCCATTTAGCCGCAACCGGTTCTTGAGAAAATACAAAAGCGGTACAACCATAAAAACACCATTGTATATACCAGAAAATCCAGGAGTAATAACGAGCAGTGCTGAAAGAATGAATAACACTTGCCACCGGTGCACATATTTGGACAAAAGCACTTCTGCAAGTCCAATTGCAAGTACAACCAGATTAATATAATTTCCCATTATATCGAAATTGACATTGAAAAGACGGGATAGGAATCGGAATGTATTCTGAATATTAAGATATACGCCTTGGCCAATAAATTTGAGCTCCGTACCACTTTCTACGGTCCCCTGAAACAAGGCTGTTGTCTTGCGGATATTATCCAACAGAGTCATTAAATTCCCATCAAGAAAAATAAAAGGCAAGAAAAACGTAACAGCTCCTACGCCAAGAGCCACAACTGCCTCTTTCCATCTCCGTTCTCTAATCAGAAGCAGTCCGAACAAAGCAGGTGATATTTTAATGCCTGCTGCTAATCCAAGTGCAACATAGGACAAGTATCTGTATGTCTTCTTTCCCGACCGATACTGTGTCAGAAATACTAAAATCAAGACTACGGTCAGGAGTACAGAATTTCCTCTCTCCAATGCGTAAAGAAAGGGAGCAGAAAGGAGAGTCACAAAAATGAAGAGAATAGATTTCCATCTTTTCCCATAGGCACAGAAACATGAAATTGAATAAAACAAAACCGTAACTATAGTCACCAGAAGATAAACCAAAGCCCCTATCTGTGTCAGCCTGAGACCATAAGGATCATGGCTCACACCGATAAGAGTCATTCGGCCCAAAGCTGCATATAAAAGATTGATAAAAGGTGGATAAATTACCTTATTTTCATAGGGCTTAAGACCATATTGAATACTATTAAAGAAATCCATAAACACATCGGTCTTATCCGGATGCAGTAACACTCGGCACGCTTCACCATGGGTCAAGATCCCTGCTAAACAGAAAATGCAGATGGATAAAGCCATAGCAGCATAAAATACATTTTCTATGGTAATCTTGATGTGTTTTAAAAAATAATATCCCCCAAAATATATAGCTGTATAACCAGCAGCCATGAGGGGAATAAGATAAGCAGGATTCAGAAACCTCTCAACAAAAACAACATTTTTGGACCCCTCTATTACATAACCTATTGCACCAACCATTACCAGGCCAATAAAGTATATGACTATGAGTTTCACATCCAAAGTTTTGGAAAAATTATTATGCATGATTTTTTCCTCTCTCAAGCACGTAAAAAGCCCAAACAGAGATAACCCTGTTTGGGAAATTTAAAATCCATAATAGAGTACTTAAGGATAGAAAAAGATAAACTAAGATTGTTTAAAAGCTTCTTTTTGCACCCAGACACTAAGTTCTTTATACTCATAAATACAATAATAGTCTTTATGAACAGTATCCATATACCAGTCCAGAAGGTCACGCTGTCCACTGCACCACCCCCCCGGAAATAATGTTCGTGGAAATCCCAGTTTGCCTTGCCGAACTTATCCCAGATCACCATTTTGGGCGGATGAATTTCCAGATACCGGGCTGCCTCCGATGCTATATCATCAGGACAAACATCAAAATAGTAAGATACTACATTCATACCATTACCTCTATAGGACAATAAATTGAACAAGGGAATATGGGGATAATAGAACACAGCATCGTCCGGTGTACTGTATCGTTTCACTAAGGACACGATATCATCATATGCCCGCGCTGTTGGAGCGTCCGCATAGAAACCGGAAAGTTCCTTCGTACGAAATGCGCTATACTCTGTCCCCGGTATATCTTTTCCGATTGCATTCCAGGCATGCCAGGAATACGGTACAATCTGCTTTTGTGTAACTGATACGGGTACAATAAAAAGAAGCAGTAAAATTGTAAGGCTCTGAAAAATCCGGTTGTCATAAGTGCTCAACTTGTTAGATATAAGTACTACTGTACCTGCAAATAGCGGCATAATATAGTGTTCTTCAATAACAGAAGAGATGAGCCCTATAAAGACGAAACCTACTTCCAGTGCCAGGAAAAGAACGATTTCTACGGGTTGGTCAATCAATTTTTTTCGAATCAGATGAATGAACTCATACATGCAATAAATGAATGGAATCCAAAAAGCCATTTCAACAATTGCCCTTTTGACTGTAAACATGTGCCCAATATTATATATATGCTCCCTGACTGAGAACCCAAATCCCTCTGTAAGGAAAATCAAAGCAACCATCAAAGCAGTAATAAATGCACACGCCTTGAGTTCATATGCTTGATGCTTATATAGTCCGGATATAAAATTGGGATTAATTTTATTAAAGAGCCAAACAAACCAATATGCCAGGTTCAGTACGAAAAATAATTCCATACTTCCACCAGCGGCTCGGCATAGTTTATGTATGATAAGAAGATATAGTATATAGATGTAGGCATTTTTAAACCAGGAACAACTTGCTATTCTTCTGAAAGGTAATGTTTTTCTCCAATGATATAAGCCTAAATAGCCTAATGATAAGCTGGCAATAAGCACCTCTGTGTAGCTGAATCCAACTTTATAATTTCTGTAAATAACGTTAGATAATGGCCCTTTAGATGCAGTAGCATGAGTAATATCAAAAAGGAATGAGGAAAATGATCCGGTATAGAAAAGATACAAAATCCCTGGAAGAATAGCAGCAACACAGCCGCGGCCATAAACCGCCATTTCTTTTACGACTGTTATTCCAGACTTCTGATTTTTATCGAATAATCCGAGAATTCCCAGAATAAAAAGAGCACCTGCTATATATGCAATACCTGTCTGCTTTGACATAGCAAGGTAGCCACTGATGAGTCCTGCTATAAAGAAGTATGTAAATTTTCCCTTTTTCCATCCAATCGCAATTAATACAGATGAACAAATCACAAGAGTTCCAAGCAGCTGATTATAGTCTAGCGGGATATACATAAGATAGCTGAATTGCAGGATGGCTCCACCCAAAACTGCAATAAAGCTCATAATCAATGAAGCAAATTGTCTGAGGAATATAAATAGTAAGACCGCTGTCAGACAGGATATGACCATGCCCAACAGCAAATACAAAAACATGTACATTCCAAAAAATGGATAAAGAAAAGCCTGAAACCAGATGTAATAGGGGGGTAAAAAGCAAAATAAATCTTTATATAAGGTTTTGCCTTCATTCAACTGCCACCCATAATACTGCCACCAGCCCTGCTGTGGCGGAATCAATTGCTGAACAAAGATAAAATGGAATACAATCAAAATAAGGCAGAGCAACAATCCTGCCACTGTGTTTTTCCGCCATTCTTTATCATTCACCCATGTAATCAGGTCATTCATTGCAATTGAGTTCCTTCCACAATATATTTGTACAATTAAGCTATTTATGCTAAAAGTTGATTCTTCTCTCTTCTACAACCAAGGGCCTATGCATGACCCTTGTATTTATACTCATGACATATTCGCCCAAGAGACCGAGGAAAATCAGCTGCACAGAGCCTATGAAGAACATGCCAATAAGGAGTGGTGCTGTTCCCAGGGGGAATGCGCTCCACCAGATGAGTTTTGCGACCAGGTAATACAGGGCAAAAAGGAAGTCTACAAAGGCGATAAAAAAGCCCAGAAATGTTGCCATCCGCAGGCCCACTTTCGTATAAGAAGTAAAGCTCAGCATGGCTGCATCGTAGAGGGAATACCAGTTATTATGGGTTTTTCCGGTACGCCTTTTTTCTTGGGTATAGGGAATGTCCTTTCTTTCCGGTCCCAGCTCTGCTACGATGCCCCGCATGAATGGTGTGGGATCATCCAACTGCCGGAGCACGTCAACAAAACTCTTATCATAGAGACCGGTTCCAGTAAAATGCTCAATCTGTTCCACGGAGGGCATTTTCTTAATTGTCTTATAATAGCAAGTTCTGAGAAATCTAAATACCTTATTTTCCTCGCTCTGGGTCTTGATAGCGGCTACAATTTTGTAGCCCTTCTCCCATTCTCTGACACAGCGATGGATAAGGCTTACGGGATCCTGAAAATCACAGCAGATATTTACTGTACAATCTCCTGTAGTTTGGCATATCCCATAAAAAGGAGAATTGAACTGCCCAAAGTTTTTGGCATTGAATATGGCCTTGATTTTCGGATTATGTGCACAGATTTCCTCTAATTTTTCTCGCGTTCCATCGGTGGAAAAATTATCAATAAAAACAAGTTCATAGTCATAGTCCGGCAAGTTTTCTTTGAACTCATTTACTACTGCCTCACTCATGGGGCCCACATTACCTACTTCATTAAAACAGGGAATCAGTACGCTCACAGTTTTCAAGATGTACTCCTTTTATCTGAATGTCCAAAATTTATTGAGCAGAAAATTCATGGGAATAGTAAGAAGCAGCGTCAAAAGGGGCGCTATCTTATCTGAAATACCTGCCCATTCTACCAGGACATACAGGCACACACAACCTAGCAGAAAAGAAAAACCATAGGAAAGATATGTCTTTATTAAAGCCTTGAACCACGCTATGTCATTTTTAAATACGTAGCGGTTATTCCAAAAATAAGCATTAAAGACGCTGATGATCCAGGAAAGAACATTGGCCACCATATAGTGGCAGCCAAGGAATAGAAAGAGGTAATACGTTCCCAAACCTATAGCCGTATTCGAGACGCCTACAATTCCAAACTTGATGAACTGTATGACCGTTTCTTTATCTTTCCGCATGCTTCTTATCCTCTATTACAAGACGAATGCCTTTTTCAAAAGGCGTTTCAGGCTTCCAGCCTGTATCGGCCTGAAGATTTGAAATATCTGCTTCCAGATGCATGGCCTGGTCAGGATAATATGGAACTTCACCGATGCCAAGGGGAAGCGTGGGATCTATGGCATCACGGATGGCCTCCATGAATTCACGGAGAGTCCTTGTTTTTCCGCTGCCAAGTACATAGATAGCCCCATCCTTTCCGGCGACTGCCATACGATAAAAGGCGTCTGCCGCGTCACCGGCATAGAGATAATCCCATATCTGCTCTCCCTTTGTAAGAGATGGCTTTTCGCCTGCCAAGAGTTTATCAATGACTGTGCTGATCAGGGAGTGTCCACGCTCATGACGACCATAGACACTGACAATTCGCGGCCAGATATGCCGGATACCATACTTTTTACATTCTGCCCTGGTCATCTCTCCGGTGCATAACTTAGCCATCCCATATCCACTAATAGGATTTGTCGGTGAGTCAGGATGAATGATACCATCAATACGGCCATATTCTGCCTGACTTCCTGCCCCAATAAATACTTTGCAACCTAATTCGTTTGCTGCATCTACCGCATCCAAAGCATATTGGACATTCTGCAATTGAAGACGCATATTCATCCTGTTCAACGGGTTACCGGTTCCCACCCAGGCAAAATGGAAAAATACATCACATGTTTTTCCAATGATTGTCGGTAATTTGGAGAGGTCAGAAATATCACAGTCTATCAGGTGAATATTCCCTGAATGCGGAATATTTTTGTTACGAGAAGAGCCAGGATGGCAGATGATATACAATTCCAAATGCTCTGCCAAAAGCCGGTTAATAAGTGCCAATCCAAGTATGCCTGTCGCGCCGGTAATAACAACATTTGTGATCTTTTTCATATTTTACTCGTCAATCAATGGGATAAACATGTTCTTCTTCAATTCATTTCTAGGTAAGAATGGAGCTAAATCTTCCAAAGGTGGACTAACCAGTGTTCCATCAGGCAGCTTTTTGGTACTGCTCTTAGGAGCCCAAACCTGCTTTGTATCTGTATAGATTTCAGTAAATACGGGACCATCCATTTTAAGTACTTCATCCACAACTTTTTTCATTTCTGCATTGCTGTGTGCAGAAAAATATGGATATCCAAAGGCCTCCGCAATTTTCTTATATTCAGGGAATGATAAATCACCGGACTCAGGGCCAATACCTACTTTCGTATGTTCATGAAACAGATTGGTCTGTGTAATGCGAATAGAATGATACCCCTGATTGTTGATAAGGAATATTTTAATAGGGAGTTTATTCGTTATAATTGTCTGTAATTCCTGCAGATTCATCATAATACTGCCGTCACCTTCCAGGCAGATTGTGTTTTTTCTTCCACCGGAAATACAGGTACCAATAGCAGCAGGGAGGCCATAACCCATACTTGCAATAGCACTGTTATTCGCCATACGACTGCCCTTTTGGATAACGTAGCACTGGTTTCCAACCACGCAACAAGCACCATTCGAAACTGCGGTCAAACTATTTTCAGGAAGCCTGCTAGAAAGATATCTGACAAAAGCATAAACATTGGCTGTTTTCCCATTTTCTTCCCATTGCTCCGGCTGTACCACAGGGTAGGATTTTTTCCAATGATTGCATACGTCCAGCCACTTATTACCATGAAAAACTTTTGTTCCTTCAGGAATAGCACTATCAAGTTTATCCAGGAAATCTTTTGCATCTGCCCAAATTGGGAATTCTACATGAAGGGTTGGTTTCTTCATTTCTCCCTGATCAATATCAACCATAATAACTTTGGCTGCTCTAGCCCAGGTCTTCCAATTATACCCTACTTGTCGAATAGAAATACGTGTACCTACCGCAAGAATAAGATCTGCATTCTGGATAGCCCAATTTCCCGGACGATCCCCCATATTTCCAGCACGACCACAATATAGCGGATTATCATCTTCAATAAGGTCTACTGCATTCCAATAGGTAACAACCGGAATGTTCAGCTTATTCGTCACTTTCCTAAAAGAATGATATCCGCCGGAAAGCCGTATACCATACCCCGAATGAAATACCGGACGTTTAGCATTCTTAATCAGTTCAATAACTTTCTGAATTGTATCCTCCGTAACTTTGGGTGGCAATTTGGCATCGTCTTCGGTCGGATCATATCCGGGCAAGTCGTTTGTTTCTATAAACATCCCCTGGTAATTAACCGGAATATCAATCCACACCGGGCCAGGCCGCCCAGTTGTAGCCAAGTGCCAAGCTTTTTCCAATGCAAAACGAATCTGTTTGGGGTCTTCGATCATGGTGCAATACTTTGTCATAGAAGAAACAGCTTTTGTAATATCGAATTCCTGATCTCCCATGGCACGTACTACTGCTCCAGTAGCCTTGTATGCAAACCGGGCTGTAGTATCATAGCGAACCTGTCCACTAATTATAAACATAGGGATAGAATCCAGCCATCCTCCAACAACGCCGGTCAATGCATTAGTCCCCCCAGGACCTGTCGTGACACAAACAGCGGCAATTTTGTTCTCAAGCCTGGCATAAGCTTCAGCAGCCATGGCACAGGCCTGCTCATGATGATTATATGTGACATGGAGACCCGGATTATGTCCGAGAGCATCATTAAGGTGCATTGCACCTCCGCCTACAACACTAAAAACGTCTTTCACTCCATGCGCCACCAGGAAATCAGCCACATAATCTGCTAATCTTTGTTTCATAATATTTCTCCCATAAACCTGATCAATCAGCCTGTAACCTTAGCAAGCTGCTTCTTCATCCGTTCAATACGCAAAGTATCTTCCTTAGCCATCGACATATAGTACTCAGATTTGAACTGGAGATAAAGAAGTTCAAAATGAAGTGCTTCCCCAATGGCTTTTTTCAAAAAGGATGGATCAGTACTAGGAGTTAAAACTACTTTTCTGGTCTCAAACCGGTCAATAACATGATTCAGCTTAATAACAGTAGGAATGGATTCAATTCCGATATTTCCTCCAAAATTTGCTGTTAATCCTGCTGCTTTTGCCTTTTTAAGCAATGTTTCTGTTGCCGCCGTAACAGCCTCACCTTCCATATCATTACGGTCAACGCCCATAGAAGCAGATAAATCACTTCTCCCAACAGTTACACCAGTCAGGAATCCAGCACCTTCGGACAAAATACTATCAAAATTTGCCAAGCATGTTTTTGTTTCTGCGTTAATAATTCTCTCAATTCCGGAGGCCTTGTCCTTATAGACTTTTTGTACAGCACCTTTAAACTTTGATAATGCAAACGGTGTTTCAATCATAGGAGCCATAACGCCAGTAGCACCAAGCAGTTTGCACTGATCCAAATCATGAACAGCTTCACATCCACCAATCTTGATTATAAATCCAAGATCAGCTTCATTAATAAACTCGCCTAACATAATGAGTTCATCTTTGCGAGCACCCTCTGCTTCAAACTCAGCTTTAACCGCTACTACTCCATAATCATCTCTCAAGGAATGAAGTGCATCTCTAATCTGTCGTTTTGCTACCAATCTATTTCGGTCCTTTCTATTTGTTATACTAAATTTCTGAAGCTCAATTACTTTACTGCTTCATGCAGTTCCTTTACCATGTAATCAATTTTCTCGTCAGTCATCCCCGGATACACACCGAGCCAGAAAGTATCACGCATAATACGGTCTGTGTTGTCCAAAGTGTCTACTACCCGGTAACCTTTTCCTGTTGCTCTCATTTCATCAAAACAGGGATGCTTGATCAGATTTCCTGCAAACAAGGTCCTGGTCTGGATACCATGAGCTTCCAGAAAACGGCATACTTCTACTTTATCTACTCCTTCTTTGCAGGTCAGAAGAAAGCCGAACCAACTAGGCTTGGAATGCTCTGCCGGTGCCGGAAGAATGAACTTATCCTTGAGGTCCTGCAGTCCTGCCAGCATACGGTCGAAGTTATGTCTGCGTCTCTCAATAAATGCAGGAATCTTTTTAATCTGGGCACATCCAATAGCAGCCTGCATATCTGTGGCTTTCAGGTTATATCCGAAATGGGAGTACACATACTTGTGATCATAGCCAAAAGGCAGTTCTCCATACTGGCCATCGAAGCGGTGGCCGCAGGTATTATCACGGCCTGGAGCACAGTAGCAGTCACGGCCCCAGTCACGGAAGGAGCGGATCAGTTTATTCAGAAGTGGATTATTGGTATATACGGCTCCCCCTTCGCCCATAGTCATATGATGGGGCGGGTAGAAACTGGAAGTGCCAATATCACCAATGGTTCCGGTATAGTGTTCCACGCCACCCAGTTCATATTTGGAACCAAGGGCATCGCAGTTATCTTCCACCAGCCAGAGATTATGCTTCTCGCAGAATTCTTTAACCGCTTTCAGATTGAACGGATTTCCAAGGGTATGTGCAATCATTACTGCTTTTGTTTTAGGGGAAAGAGCTTTTTCAAGTTTCGTTACATCTATATCATACTGGGGAATGGTAATATCCACAAAAACAGGCACAGCGCCATACTGAATCATAGGAGCTACGGTTGTCGGGAACCCGGCTGCCACAGTGATGACTTCATCACCGCGACGAACAGCACGATCCCCCAGTTCCTTTGCAGTCAGGGCCATAAAGGCACAAAGATTGGCAGAAGAGCCGGAATTGACTAAAGAACAATATTTTACACCCAGAAACCTGGCAAACTCGCGCTCGAATTTACTGGTATATCTTCCAGCTGTGAGCCAGAATTCCAGTGCGCTATCCACGAGATTTACCATTTCTTCATGATCATATACACGGGATGCATAGGGAATCCGATCTCCAGGATGGAATTCCTTTGGCTGGTTATGGTAGGTATCACAGTATTCTTTCACTAATTCAAGAATGTGATCATGCATTTCCTGCTGTGTCATCTTTTTGTCCTCCAACAATGGTTCTGAAACGATATTATTTGCCTAAAAAATCTTCAATCTGCTTTTCCATAAAAGCAGCTATATCTTTCTTATCTCGATATGCTTTTGCCCAAGCCACTGTTTGCCTAATGGTTTCCTCCATATGATATCGCGGCGTCCATCCAAATGTGGATTTCAATTTGGAGCAGTCGAGCTTCAGGAAATTGGCTTCATGGGGAGCATTCTTTTGTGACTTATCTACCCATGTCAGTCCTTCTCCCCATGCCTGGCAGAAGAGGTTAACCAGCTCTCCCGTTGTGACGCAGTCTTCTTCATCGGGGCCCACATTATAGGAGCCTGCATATTTTCCATCCTGGTACTGAGCAGCCACAATCATCAGATACGCATAGAGGGGCTCCAGTACAAACTGATAGGGACGGGTAGAATAGGGGTTTCTGACTTCAATAGCCTTTCCTGCATAGGCTGCTCTAATGCTATCAGGGATGATTCTATTTTCCGCAAAGTCCCCTCCCCCAATGACATTACCTGCCCTGGCGGTCGAGATGGCTGTGGATCCATCACTGAAAAAGCTGCGCTTGTAGCTGGCTGTCACCAGTTCGGAACAGCTCTTACTATTAGAATAAGGATCATATCCATCGAGGGGTTCATTTTCCCGATATCCCCAGATCCATTCATTATTGCGGTAAACTTTGTCTGTAGTCACATTAAGAAAAGAGCGTACGCTTTTTGTCTGACGTACACACTCCAGTACATGAACTGTGCCCATGACATTGGAAGAATAGGTCCCTACAGGATCCCTGTAACTTTCCAGTACTATAGGCTGGGCGGCTAAGTGAAATACGATTTCAGGTTTTTCTTCCTGAAAAATAGATAAGAGGTTTTCATAATCCCGAATATCGCCAATCACAGAGCGCATGCCTGCTTCCGTACCGGAAAGTGTGAATACCTTCGCTCCTTCCTCTGTAGGCGATGGCAGTGAGTACCCTATAACATCAGCGCCAGCCATTTCCAGCATTTTACAAAGCCAGGTCCCTTTGAATCCGGTATGTCCTGTGACCAGGACTTTTTTACCTTTATAAAAGGTCATGTCCAGTTTCATTTATCCCACACTTTCCAGGGTGCTTCTCCGGAATCCCACAGTTTCTCGAGAATATCTTTCTCCCGCTTGGTATCCATGCACTGCCAGAATCCTTTGTATTTATAGCTCATCAGCTGGCCTTCCTTGGCCAGGCGTTCCAGTGGAGTCCTTTCAAAAATGCAGTCATCCCCATCCAGGTAGTCAAATACTTCCGGCTGGAGTACCATGAATCCTGCATTGATAGGAGCACTGTCTCTCGCTGCTTTTTCACGGAACGAACGAACAGAATTATCGGCACCAATATTCAGGACGCCCTTGGACTGTTCCAGCTGGACCGCGGTAAGAGTAGCCAATTTCCCATGAGCTTTATGGTATTTTACAAGATCCGCAATATTGACATCACAAAGGCCATCCCCATAGGTCATCATGAAGGGATGGTTTCCAACGTAGGGCTGTATTCTTTTGATACGTCCACCGGTCATTGTATTGAGACCTGTATCTACTACAGTGACTTTCCAGGGTTCACTGTGCTGGTTGTGGACGATAATCTTATTTCCCTGGGTAAAATCAAAGGTAATGTCGGAAGTATGAAGGAAGTAATCTGCAAACCACTCTTTGATATAGTGCTGCTTATATCCTGCGCAGATAATGAATTCGTTAAACCCATAGTAGCTATAGCATTTCATAATATGCCAAAGGATTGGCATTCCGCCAATTTCAATCATGGGCTTTGGCTTATACTGACTTTCTTCAGAAATACGAGTACCAAAGCCACCTGCTAGAAGAACAACTTTCATGTTTATAACCCCGATTCAATTATTGAAATAACAAATACCTATGATAGATTTTATCATATCATTCATGTAAATGCACTATGAAAGAAAACGTTACAGAGAAAATTTACCCAGAGAAAGTAAGTCTTCTGATATGTAACTTTTCTCTATTCTCGTACACCCCCTGACTATTTTAATTTTTTTGTACTATCATGCTCATCTAAAGGAAGAAGTTTCAAATGTTCATCCTTCTGGTGTTTATAAATTCGAACAATAAAAGGAATGGTAATGTACTGCGACAAGAAGCCCAAAAACATATATTCTTCCGGCAGATATTTTGCGCAAAGCAGAGTTGTAATCCCTACCCACGCACCACCAATGGCGGATAAAAACATAAGTGGCTCCTTCTTATGGGCTCTGAGATAAGCTGCTATCGAATTGACCCAGGTCTGCAGTATCCATGAAATATACAGCATTCCCATATTGAAGGGGTCAAGAACTCGTTGGAAAAAGGAAAACTTATCATGAAAAATTGCATATATGATGAAATAGGCAGCTCCACCGACAGCCATGGTAAGAATTGATCGAACCAGACTCTTATGAAATATGTAATCCAGCTCTTTCCAGTTCCTTTTGGATATGAGCATATTCATTTTGGGAAGTATCGCTGTAATCCACGTATTGGCAATACCAGAGCCCGCTGTCCACATGGCGATGCTTATTCCTACTTTACCTGAAAATACGGCGCCGTGAAAATAAAAAGCCAAGGGAGTAAAAAGCTGGAAAATAAAATACCCACTGCACCAGCTGATGGCATATCGCCAAATCAGTGAAGAGAATTCAGGCCACCAATTATAACATTTATCTTTGGAAAGCAGCCAAAGCTGGCCTATAGTTTTTCGGAAATACCAGCAAATATAAACAGCCCCCATTGTGGCATTGACGGACTGTGATAACGCAAGGGCATAGAGATTCAATCCTAATGAAAGGCACACCAGATTCGTGCATGTCGTAAAGACACCAATCCGGAATCGTACCGATTGTAAAAGTTTTACAGAATTGCATCCTTCAAAGAAGCTAAGGAAAGCAGAGTCACAAAAGGCAATGGCTGAAGCCAGTGAATAGAGATACCATGCTCTTTGCCAAACTATATCATCATGTTTTCCTGCAATGAAAAAGTAGCCCCCAACCATGATGACTGGAAATACAATCAGAACTACCTTCATCAGCCAACGAACGGTAAAGCGGAAAAAGGATGCCAGTCTCCATAAATGGTCAGCATCCCCTGTCAGTCTACGATTTCCTTCAAATTTTAAATAAGCGAATTCATGGGCCGCAAACTGCAGGACTATTCCGGTAAATCCTAAATCCGCAAAAATAGACAGTGCTGCCAGCCCTGTAAAAGTGTACCAGTATCCTTGCTCCATGGGAGTCAGGAAAAAGGGTATGGCCAGCAGCATCACAGGCCCGGCAAAAACTCTCCAAAGAGAATTGATCATGGAGGCCTTGAGGTCTCCATTTATAGAAATCATTTTCATAGGATTTAGAAGTTCCTTATATAAAGACTGCCTGGTTTTTTTATGGTTTAATTCTTTTCTTAAACCGATAAATCATCTGAATAACAGGCTGCGGAATAGATGAGATAACTTTCATTCGCCTATATACAGCAGGCACTGTCTTGATCTCATTCTTGTATTTCTGAACCATCCGAGGATTTAAATTACCAATACGACGCAGATGAAGCAAATACCGGAAATTGGCTAACGAATCATCCCACAGGCCTTTAACCATTTGCTTCTTAATGGTTTCTGGGTACCAGGATGACATCAGACTTACGCCTTCGAGCAACTTGACAAAAGTTATCTGATAATATCTTTCATCCTGTGTCCATCCATGATCCAGCTTTTCTTTGTTATTTGTCAGCGTATCACTGTACATGACACCCAAGTGCACATTCTCCTCTGACTGTATTTTATCTGCAATCAAATCCAGCAATGTGCAGGCAATCCACCAGGGAATCTGGTGATCTTCATATACCTGCATTCTTCCTGTAGTGAATATATTTTTATAGAAGCTATTTCTAACTATAGAGCCTCCCCAGTATGTGAGATGGGAAAAATAGCGAGATGAAAAATCATATGCATTATGATAAGTATATATCCTATTCAGTTTCTTGTCCTGATCCTGGTTCAGTATACCACGACGGTCAGCAGTTTCCAGGTCAATGATATCGAAGTTTTGGAAATTCTCCTGTAGCAAAATCTTTTCCAATGAACCAAAATCAGTATTATTTCCATCTCCATATAACCAAAAGAACTCAGAGTTCTCGGATTTAATGGCTTCAATTGCTTTTCGATCTGCACCGATGCCCGGATCACAATGGTAATAATAGACTTGCCTGTCTAAATGAGACGCATTGTGCCGCTGAATGCATTTCTTTATGAGCAAATCTTCACTGCTATCGTAAATTTTAAAGCGAAATAAAGAGCCGTTATATTTGGAAATACAAGACCCGATCAGCGTCTCAATGCATTTATATCGGTTGGTTGGCACAATCACCGTAATTCCACGAAATGGAACAATATTATTTGTATTTATCATATAAGACTCTATTCCCGTTGCATATAGCATTACTTATAACATTAACCGGTTTGCTTGAAAATTATTTCATAGACACCGATTCCCCGGTGATAAATCGGTTAATTTCTTCCAAAGCTTTATGCGTATAAAACCCATGAATCACCCTTCGTTGCAATACTTTGATGTTTCTGATGTAATTATCATATTCCTCATCCGTAAGCCCAGCAAGAATAGCAGGGATATCAGTGAGACTCTTTACGCAAAAGCCAATTCTCTCTTTTTTAACAAACTCCGCTATAGCAGCTTCGCTCCATGTAATGACCGGGAGCCCTGATGCAATATAAAGCGATAACTTATGGGGATTATTGTATTTCAGATAGTTTCCCATACTTCCTTTACATCCATCTAGAGAATTTCCATCCCAAACAAGTCCAAAACTCCCCTCCAGCATGAAAGGAACTTCATCCGGACCATAGCTTCCTTTCCAATGTATATTGCTTTTGTCCTTCAAGGAAGACGGAATCCCATTTCCATATAAATTCCAGGTCAATTTATCATCAACATTTGCCAGCAATGGGAGAAATCCACTTTTTTGTAAATTTCCGGCAAAAACGATCTGATTTCCAAAATGGATTCTCCCCTGACTATTATCCGGTTCCTTATTGAGAATATAATCAAATAGTTCCAACTCAACGACTTCGGTGGTCAGACCATGACTGCGTAAAATATCTTTCATGAAGTGATTATGTACGACAACTACTCTAGCCTTATTTAATAGCGTGATTTCATTTTCAAGATTCGCATTGCCAAAATGTCGCAAAGAATCTATATCGTGGATAAAAATAATCACGTTGTTATTCTCAATAAACTTTCTGGCAAATTGATTATGAATCCGATTGTAATAAAAGGGGTATTGCAATATGATAGTTGTGTGGTAGCGTTTCTTTAATTCATATATACTTTTCAGATTATCAGGCTGCACAAAATATTTTACTTTCCGTAGAATATTTTTGATTGCACTGCCGCTGGTCGGCATCGCATTAATATTAAATAAGCAATCATACTTTCCATGCAGAATAGTCTCTATATCTGTTCTTGCTTTAGATCCCGCATTTTTACTATGAACTAAGTTTTCTCCTATATATTTCATTCTAAATTTCACCATGATCCTATTTATACTGAGCTTAACTGCTGTACCATTTCATATAGATGATTGATCACGATCATTTTAAAGAGAACGAAAATGAATATAATACTAAATCATCCGGCAGTAAAAGGCCTGAATTTTTTTTATTTCTTCATCAATATCGTATTCGGCGTCTGCTATTTCCTTTTGCATATTCTTACGGGTGATTCTACTGTATTTTTCTATAGCATCCGCCCATCGTTCTGGACTCGCTTCCAGTGAGATAAAATGGGCCAAATCGGTAATCCCCAACTCTCTAGTAATAGCATCTGAAAAAAAACAGGGTAACCCGGAAGCCTGTGCTTCTATGCCAACAAGGGGTAGTCCCTCAAAATGGCTCGGTAATAAAAAGCAATCCATAGATTGCATTAATTCTGGGACATCAGTTCTCATTCCCAAAAATTTCACTGAGGGCCCCAATCCCAAATTATTTACCTTGTTTCTTGCTTTTTGGAGATAGGAGTCATCCTCTACACTCCCTCCGGCCAACAGTAAAATAGAGTGCGGATGTTTCTTGTGAAATGAGTTGAATATATCTATTAAGTAAGAATGATTTTTTTGGTAGCTGAACCTTCCAACATGACCAATAACAAATTCATCTGTAATTCCCAGCTCTTCTCTTTTCTTTTCACGCATTTCTTCATTGAAAATAAAATTTCCTGTCTCGATTGCGTTATGAATAACCGTAAACGGATGATTCACTCCAAACATCCAGTTTCCAGCTTTTTCTGAGCAGGCGAAATAGTCAGTAGCCGACCAGAATAAAAGAGCTCTATTAAATTTTATCAATAGATTTTTCAGCAACCCCAATGAATGCTCAAAATTGGAATTATGGGAATGTATAATTCTCCGTGGAATGCCAAAGAACCTGGCCAAAAATAATGGAAACACATAGGTTAAACCATTAGAGTTCAGTACGATTGCCTTATAGTCTTTAGCTACTTTCCTAAGTAATTTAAACCATTGTAAGTAATGTCGCACCGGACCATTATGCCGTGAAGGGATATCGAAAATCTTACCCCCAGCAGCGGTTATCTGGCTACTATATACCATATCGTTCTCCGCTGTAATATTTACAAAGTCATACATAACCCTAGAGTGATCTATATGCTCGAATTGCTGTATAAGGTAAGTTTCAAGTCCCCCCAGATTTCTAGTCATTCCGATTTGGAGGACTTTAACCGGTTTTGTTTGCGTCGTTTTATCCATTATATTTTATATTCCTTACAGCCATACTCAGTGCTTGTATAGTTTCCATGCCAGATTATAAAACCAAGGGGCAATATTAAATGCCAGTATGGCGAATTTATCTCTGCAAGGCGTTTTATTATCCAAGAATACTTCTTTCCAGTTATTACTGATAAACTGTGAAATCTGTTTTCTATAATTGCTAAAGCCTTGAACCCCTATCATCTTGTTCAGTACACTGAAACGTGCGTACATCTGCCTTCGTAGTACTGCTTTATTTAGTGTAGGAAAAACCGATAGTACACCTTCTCCCATTTGATCGGTCATTTCTAACAAATCAAAATTTCTGGATGAAAAATTACTGGTAACGATAGAACCTTTCCTGACAAAGTAGAAATACTTAGGTTTGAAGCCACAGGCAATCCACTCACTCTCTATAAAGAGTTTATAGGTTGTGCCAATGTCCTCAAACAACTTACCTTCCGGATACCTGACGTCTTTCCATAAATCACGGCTATAGAGTTTGGCCCAGGCAGAAGTATCCACAAGTCCATGGTACAGCATACTTTCCAGTGCAGCCAAGGCACTCATTTTGCATTCACTTCCATCTCCTAAAGGATGCTTTTTACCAGTTTCAGTAAACACAATTGTATGGGAGCAAAGAGACATCTTGCAATCGAATTTCTTTATGAGGAGATAAAGGTACTCCACCATATCATCCGCTACGTAATCATCAGAATCGATAAAGGTAAGATAGTCTCCATGACTTTCTTCAATACCCCTGTTTCGTGCTGCTGAAAGGCCTCTATTTTTTTGATGAATCACATGTATTCTCGTATCACTGCCTGCCAACTCATCGCACATTTCACCAGATCTATCCGTTGACCCATCATCTATCAGTATGATTTCCATATTTTTATATGTCTGATTTATAACAGAACGAATACTTTTTTCCAAGTATTCTTCAACGTTATATACTGGTAATATTACACTTATTAAAGGATCAATAGACATTTCTAATATAATTCCTTTCAATTAGCAATGTTTATTCTGTTGAAAGCCCGAGTTCTCCAACATACTAAGTTATTTAAAATATTATTATACTACTTCCTACCATTACTCTCAAATTGATATTTGCCATAGTATAAGTTCTATTTGCCCTCACATTTAGCGGAGAAATCACCCGACTCGTCGTAGTTGTAATAAAAAAGAGAAGAATGAAGAAGCAGCAGTATAAAGGTCTACCAACAGTAAAGCTGCCTAACCGATTCTCTTCTCTGATTTTACCGGTAGCGTCACGAGACATCAGACTTGAAGACTCCAGATGTCAGACCCGGATAGGCGCAGGGCGCCAGCCCGTCGGATTCCGGCACTTCGCGCCAAATTGAGTCTGACTTCTGACGTCTGACTGTCTGACGTCTAATGGCCAAAAAGCTGGCCACGCGAAAAAAGTGAAGAGTGAAGAGGCCAA
>OLXR01000378.1_pt1 | contig 21039 bp, 17 predicted proteins | sample 1673941 | NCBI WGS metagenome assembly OLXR01 (sample SAMEA103958134, study PRJEB25191) | human gut metagenome
GAAGGTGTTCAGGTCGATGGCGAAAATCACGTGGGAGTTGTTCACCACGACCCAGCCCTTGTTGTCGTAGATGGTCATCGACTGTGCCACGTCGCCGAGTTTCATGCCGTTGGCACGGAAGAAGATTTCGTTCTGCACCTGTTTGGTTGCCGGGTCGTAATAGGACAAGGTAGCATTGCCGTACTGGAAGTTGCCCTCGTTGGTGATGAACAGTCCGGCTCCCGTGGCGTTGAAATCTTCCACGGCATCGCCGTAGTCCCACTTCATGCAGGATGTCAAGGATAGTGTCACTCCGACAACTACGCTCCATAGCAGATATTTCAATTGGTGATAGGTCATACCGTTATTTTTATAGTTAATCCCCGGCAGCTTACCTTACGGTAAGCATACCGAGGATTGGCAGAAAATTTATTGTTTCGTTATCTATTCGGCAAGCTTGTACTTCCCGTCTTTCATCTCTTGGAAAGTGGGGTTGTAACCACATTCTTTGACAGACCATTGAGATTCTCCTGTTAGAACATTGTTTTCAAACAGGTATTTGAAAGAACTGAAATCAGTAACATCTCCTTGCCCGCTTATACTAATCCCTTTTGCTGATTTGAGACCTGAAAAATCAATGGACAAAATACCATTAGAACCAAAATCAGAATACGGGCATGTTATTGAAAGATTTTCGGATATTGATTCTACGTTAGGATAAGATACTTTATCTACTTCCATATCAAACATAAAAGAAGATGTTGCAATATCAAACTTCCCATTTATCGTTTTTAATTTGGGACATAGAATATTAGTAGCCTCAATCTCAAACTTAATTTGTTCATCAGCTCCATCCGTTCCAATGCTTTCCAGATTGGTAAACTCAATATCATTCTTAAGTTTGTAAGTCGTAACTGAACATGAACCGAGAATTTTTTTCAATGACGGGAAGGTAATATTATTTGCATTCCTATTTGTCCCTAATGTTAAGGTCCCTCCAATTTCCTGCAATTTAGGAAATTCGATTTCCGCCGCCGTATTAACACTTCCCGAATTCAATGCAATAGTCATATCTCCTGCCACACGAATAAATGGCATAACAAATTCTTTTACATAAGAATAATCTTTGCATTGGAAGTCACCCTGTATATTTGAGATTCCTTCCAACGTAAATTCTGTCAATCGACAGGATTTAGGAAGTAGAAGAAGGCTACCGTTAAATGTTTCCGGTCCTACTATTTTATTTAGTCGGGCACATTGTAGGGTAAGTGTATTTCCGTTAAAATTTATCTGGGACAAATCCAGTTCTTCTATGAGCAGATTAGTTAAAGTCATATCACCGAGTACATCTTTCAAAGAAGCTATATTGAGTTTATTGACTTTATTCGCATCCACACTGGTCTCTCCGCAGGAAATAAGACCGGGAAGTTCAACAATGGAAATCTCTTTGCAATTTTTTATAGTCAGTCCTCCAACCGAATGTAATTCGGTCATTGCAAGACTTCCGATGGAGGACATATCGGAGAATGAAGCAGTACCGGCCACGCTTTCCAATGCCGGTAGATAAATTCCTTGCAGTTTGGGAAAATATTGGATTGTAAGTTCATTCCCGACCTGTTTGAGCGCTGAGAAAACAATGGCTTCGGTTGTCGCTGATTCTTTTTGCGCTACCGAACCTTTGACAATTAAGGAAGCTCCGACAGATTCAACGGCATTTGCATCCAAATCAAGTAAAGCATCGGAAGTTATATACATATCCTCACCAATGAACTCGACTTTGGGTATAGATATTTTTTCAATGACAGAACTGTTAACGACAAAATCACCGGTCACTCCAAGCAAAGAGGGCAGATTAACCGTTTTGAGCATTATGTTTTTACTGGCAGAAGTTGTCGAACCTAATTTGAAACTTCCGAGTTGTTCCAGATTATCCAACCCGGTCAAATCCGTTCCTTTGTAAGACGGATTGATGACAAGGGAGTTACTGATTTGTTTCAGGTTGGCAAGTCCGTCCAGATTGGTGATTTCTTCTCCGTCTGCCGTTCCGATGGTCAGGCTGCCTTCGATTTTGTTTATTCCTGTCTTTGCAAAATTATCAACCTCGGCTTGCGTGGCAAGTACTACGCTGCCGCTCTGTTCGATGTCTGTATATTGATAAGTATAGGAATATACTTTGCTATCCTGCATTTTGGAGGTAACTACGAATTTCCATTCATTCTCCCAATCCTCTATGGTCGATGGATTCGGGTTAATAGAGGCTCCCTCGCAAAGGGCATACTCTACGGTAGCCCCTTTCAGACTGGTATTATAAGGTATCTCAACTGTAATCTTGTCCCCGACTATCATGGCTTGATAGGTAATGCCATCTACAGTTAGAGCAAACTCGGAGATGAAGTGATCCTTGCCGTCTATTCCGCTTACTTCAGGGTCGTCATCACTACATGCAGCAAGGCAGAGCGTAGCGAAACAGAATAGGATGAAATGATATATTTTGTTCATAATGAATTTTATTTGTCGTTATTGTTGTTTTCATCACAGAACTTGAAAACTTCCGTGGAATTTTCCCCTAACCATCCGGCTTTTACATTGACTCCGGTCTGCACCTTGATAAAGTCGATATGGGAAAGGTTTGCAGACGTGCCGTCGATATTGAGCGCATCGGAAATCTTAAAATAGTTTCCAAGTGCTCCCGCGTTAGGATTGTCTTTATTGGGCATATCATCACCAATATTATCGGCATATCCCCACCCGAACGGATTATTGGACCACATGCCTGTCGACGGGCTTTGTTCGGTACGTGCTTTCAGGCATGTGCCGTATAACGTATAGGAATCCTCTTCAATCCACAAAGGATAATAAAACTCTTGCGGGTGATAGTTGCCGAGACGGTCAATCGCCCCTTTATTTCCCTTGTTGTCTTGCCATTGGGTGTCCATGTTGGGACCGGGACGGAAATAAGTTACGGCATAGTCCTGAATGGTTTCGGGTTTTCCATATTCAGAACCCTTCAGTTCATACCATTCATCGTTGGGCAAGCCGTCTCCATTGACATCTTGCATTACCCATACAATGCCCGGTTCATTTGACGAATCAAAGGCATTTCCTTTGATGGAAAAATCATAACCGCCTTTGTTTTCGATACTGTGGTCGAATCCTACTACAATATATCCTCCCCAACCTCCGAGAGAAACATATTGTTCATTATCAAGACGTTTTTGTGCGTAAGCACAGGCTGCTTCGTGCGTGTTTTCCCCATTGAAACCTGCTGTATTCGTTTCGTTTACAAATTGTCCCGGAGCCGGAACAAATTCATATACTTTATTGCTGTAAATGGAATTTCCGGCAGCAAAAGGTCTTTTTCCGGCCGCTTCACAACATTTCACCGGAATATTGACACTGACTTCATCGACACCGGAGACCGAAATATTACGGGTGAGCACTGCTTTTGTATCTTGATTGTCGTATTTCACAGTAAAGGTAAGCGTGTGTTCTCCGGTTTTAGCGGGTTTGAAACCGTAAACCAAAGAATTGGCTCCCTCAATCGGTTGCCCGTCCAAACTCCATTGATAAGAAGGCTCGGCACTTATTGATACAAAGGGGCGGACAAACAAAGTACGTCCTAATTCTACGTATTTGGTATTATTCTCGGTAAAATATAAAGATGACGGAACTACGATTTCAATCGGAAGTTTATCGACAACCTCAATAGAAACTGTCTTCTTTGATTGTCCGTCTTCATTTGTTACGGTTAAGGTCAGTTCATAAGTTCCCAACTCATCTTGCTTGAATGTATAAGTATTTTCCGTTCCGACTTCGTTTCCGTTAAGAGTCCACAAATAAGTAGCTCCTTCTGCATTTTGAATGTCGGGTGTAAGGATATACTCACGTCCTGCGACAACTTTAAGCCCTATAGAGGGGGTTACCAATGAAATAACGGGCGGAGCCAATTCATTGACATCCACACGAATTTCTTCCTCTGTGCTGGCATCCCTCGTATCCACACGCAGGGTAACGTAATACGAACCGCATTCGTTGAAAATGTATTTCAATTGAGGCTCGTCGGAAATGATACGACCGTTGCATTTCCATGAATAAACGGCGTAATCGACATTCTGATAGGTCGGCTCAATAACGACCTCTTTTCCTATCTTTACAACGTAGATTCCGTCCTCGCTATCCAACTCAATGACAGGAGGCAATATCACGTCCTGCGATATTTCTTCGTCTTTGTTGCATGCAAATAGAAATATCGTCAAGGAGAATAAAAGCAAATTCTTCTTCATTATATTTATAATTTTAATGCTGAAATTCCCTTGAAGAAAGTATTTGATTCCAATCTCCATTGGGATATAATAAAAAGGGGCAAATACTTTGCACTTGCCGTTAAAAAGCATTTGCCCCAAATTCATGTTATTCGTTTACGGTTACATCAATATCGTCTATAGCAACGTAAGCAGGAGTGTTCAATCCGTATGCGCTTGAATCGCTTCCTTCGAAATTGATAGCTACAGTACATACGCTGTCACCTAAACCGCTTAAATCCACTTGATTCCATCCGGTACGGATTTTATTGGTCAAACCTGATTCTGCATCTTTACTGGAATCGAAGTTTGCCAAATAGTATTCTACTTCCTTACCTGTAGGTTTACCCGTCGCATCCAACGCAACAAATACCACCTTAAACCATCCTTTTTGTGCCGACAAAGAGCCTTGTGTAAACGAGTTGCCATCCTTCATGACTAAGTAGGTATAAGTCGTATTACAAACCCATACGCTGTTGAATTTACCATATTTCGGTGTACCCTTGACAGGAGTGTTTGTGGTAACGACTCTGTAGCCGGTTGCATCGGTCAGGTAAATCTTCGCACATTTGTCATAGGTTGCTTGTGAATCATTGTATGAATCGCTATAACCGAAAGCTACAGCAAAATTTTTACCGCTATGACCGCCGTTGGGCCAGTACACGCTACATTGGTTTTGATAATCCCCCTGTGTCAGATTATGGAAATTAGAGATGGCAAAACCACCATTCCAAAATTCATATTCCCAAGGCTGTCCGCTTACCCATTCTTGTTCCAAATAGTTAATCGGGAACTGAATGTACGTACCGGTTTGCCCGATTTGAGTGATGTAGCCGGTCGTTACCTGCTTGCCGTTGGCCGTGGCAGAATAGAGATTGTTTCCATACTGGTCAGAAGCCATTACGCTGGAAGGTACGTTATCAAAATCGATAAGCGCATTGGTAGAACTTATCGCGCGGGTTTGAATCGCACTCTCCTCATACGGAGCAAGGAAGTCATCGTCGGATGAACATCCCGTGAACACTGCGGCGGCCATTGCTACAACAGCCATTGCCAAGAATCTAAAATTCTTTTTCATAACTTAATTATTAAAAGTTAAACAAAAAGCTTAAACACACATTCGTTTTTATTGCGACAGATTTGCAACGAATGAGAAATCGGTTATCAAAAAGAATATAGGTGCCTGTGGACGAGCCTCTGTTCATTTTAATCTAATGCCAATTATCCCGTGGTCACTAAATCTATCTCATCAAGCAGGTCTTCTGGCTCATCCCGCTTATCGCGCCTTCCCAGCTTTCACCAGTGGCAAAGAGTGCGATAAACTTTAATAGGACTTACAGCTGCGAGTACAGCTCCGGATTTTCACCGGGATTCCCTTTTAATTCCATTCGACGCTTCGATTGGAAACTTGACTGGTGCAAAGTTAATGGTTATTTTTTAATCTTGTTTCTTTTTCTGTGATTTTTATTTCAAGAAAGGATTATTTTATGGCGCGAATTGTATTTTCATGTTAATCAAGCATTTATAACAACCACGAATAGTCTTTTCCCCTTATGAATAATAGCGTTTCTCAATTATGGTCTCTTTTCATCTCACGTCGGCAATTCTCTTCGGAGAGATTTTATATGCAAAGGTACAGCGTGCGTCTGGTCGTCAAGTATCGCTTTCACTAACGGTTCCCGGATATTCTTCACGGCAGCCTTCCACAAATCGAAGATTGACTTTCACTCCCCACCTCGTTGCAGGGCATAGTCGGACGAGCCTGACTGTGCTCTTACATTGGGCGGTTGGGTATTCCGTTTCATCCCGTACACTGTTTACTTGCCTTATCCGTCCTTTTCCCGCTGTCAGTCCTGCATAAAAATCATTCCCCGACGAGAAGCCAAAAGAGTTTCAAGAAAAGGAAAAAAAGAAAATATTTGACAATCTAAAATTTACAATTATGCACAGCAGGATTTTTCAAATTTCAACGGAGCCGATAGACAAAGAAAACTATCTGAATGAGGACACACTCCAGCAAGGAGACGGGAGCTTCTATGACTATTGTTCAGAAATAGACGAGGAAGACCGTAAAGAGGATATTGCCAATTTGGTCAATCATGCCTTGCCCAAAGGAATGTTCGAGCTTATATCCGATGACACCATGCGCTATAATGGTGGAATAGAGCAATGGAAAGAGGAGTATGTCGCCAATATCAAAAAAAGAGCGAATGCTCTTACGGCAGATAATATGTTGGAATGGGGTTCGACCTATTATCTCAAACAGGCAGTGGAAAATCCGTTGGATGTCGCCTATCATTTCTATTTGGATGGCGATGGCTGCAGTCTTTTGCCGAACAGTCCTTTACGTTTATGGAGTTTGTTTGTAGGCTTGAACCGGGAACGATACTCTACATCGGAGGAGTTGTTGATTACCACTTCTGATGTTTGTCCGAAACATTGGCAACCACCCGCCTCAAAAGTGGGTGGTTGCTCTCTTTTTTGCACAGGCTCCCCGGTTACTTTTATAAATATGCTCTGCAGAGCTTCCGCCACCGGTTTCACAGCCGGTATATTCCTGTTTTAAGGGTATAATCCCTTCACAGCCCCGACATACGCCGCAGGTCTGTTTTCGTGTGCAAAGGTACGGTGGACGAACATTGCCCAAGTACCGCTATCGCTACCTGAAATAAAATTTGACGACAACTTTCCGTAATCGGAGATGACGGTATTTCATAAAATTTCATTGCAGGTTCCTTGCTCATCGTTCTTGCATCCCCCCGTTTGTGACGCACATGAAAACAACCCCTTTGGGCGAAGTCAAAAGGCTTCAAGAAAAGGGAAATAAAAAAAACAATAAATCAAAAGACAATGAGCAAGTACGATTTCATCAAGCAAGGCAACCTCCTTTTTTGGCACACTGCCGATAATGATATAGAATGTCGAATTATCTCAACTCCCGAAAAAGTGGATAGTGACAGCATCATCTTAATCTCAACAAGCTCTTCCGAGACAGAGGTTTTGGCATCGGAGTTATTACCTATTGGCTCATCAAGAAGCCACAAAGAGGAGTTTATGCGCTGGAAGAAAGAGCGTGAAGCCGAGGGCATGGAGTTTTTCAGCCGGTTGTCCGAAGTCATGGAAACAGACAGTGATTTGGCTGTAGGCGATATGGTGGCGTTTACAAACGACTACGGGGTGGTATTTGGTCCCAAAGAAGTATTAGCTTTCAGAAAACCTTGGAATGGCTATAGATGCGTATATATCGACAGTGATGCTTATTGGTTTCCAGACCGTCCCGAACAACTCACCATACTCAGCAAAGGAGGTACAGAATGACAACAAACGACATACTCAAACGACTTTGCGGCAATATTGCCGCAGGTCGTTTCAACTGGCGAAAATACTGCACGCCGCAATCTTACTTCGGTTGGGAGATTTGCGTTACCCCTCTGCATTGCTCTTACGGACAGATAGGCTACACCGTTCATTTCCCTTATACCAATATACCGGAAGTGGAATACGATTGGGAAATGGGCAAACTGACCATTGACGGCGAGAAATGGAAAAGTTATTTGCGGAACGAATAATAATAAATATCAATATGGCACAGAATTTTTATACCAAATGGCAGGACGCTATACTTGCAGATGCAGGAGACTATGTTTCAAAAGAGTACCGCAGTTTCCAGACAGCATTGGTGCGTGAGATTTCCAAATATGCCGCAGCCGTTGGTGCAAAGGTGGCTTCCAATTCAAAAGGGCATTATGACACCTCCTGCTTCATTGAGCGCAACGGCAAGTTCGTTTACATCAGCCACTCTTCCGGTCTGTCACGAATGGGCAGCGGCGTAAGAATTGAACTCGATTCGTTTCTGATACGGACAGCTCAAAATGGAAAGGACTACCGAGGGGGATGTAACCAGTATTGCGACATAGCAAATTTACAGTCTATGATAGACGGTTTGTTGGGGAAATAAACTGCAAAAAAGATGCGGAGCCAACCAGTTCCGCATCTTTTTCTTTCCATCCTTACCGGCGCATACCGCTGCCGTATTCTGCCTCTTGTAGTTCTGCCCGATACTCTTCCAGCTCGTTCAGCTTCTCGTTCACGGCTTGCAGATTGGCATCCAGCCCGACATTGTGGTCGTAAGGGAAACGATGCTGCGCGACCAGCCCGGCATTGGTGGGTTGCCCGACATCAAGCGTATCGGATTCCTTGTTATATTCGACATATAGCACTTCACCGTTCGGCATCTCGAAGGCCGGAATCTTTTGATACGCCAAAGCGGAGAACTGTTCCGCCGCCATCTCCCTGGCAACCCCTTTTATTGTATCTCCGGCGATATCGACACCGTAACGCCGGATATGGTCTCGTACCTCCTGCTCCGTGTACTTCAGCATGATGTCGTAAGTGCCCCCGACACTTCCGTTGTACACTACGGCAAAGTCTTTATCCTCGATTAGCAGATCATCTCCCCGGTTCTGGAGGGGAGAAGCGAATGTATGCTGCTCGTCCATACCGTTGCCGTCGTAATACTCCTTGGCGAGTGCCAGCAATCCCTTGTAGTCGCCTTTGTCCTTCAATTCGTCCAGTTGCGTCGTGTCATCGGTAGATTGGAGATAAGCCACCGATGCGTAAAAGATACGTTCCTTGGTCGAGTGTTTGTTCTCTTGCTCTTCAGTAACATTTTGTTCCAACTCCTGTGCAATCTTATCCACCTTTTGGGTAACGATTGACGAAGCCCTTTTCACGTCCAGAAGCGTCGTCTTGATAAACTGTGGCGATTCCTTCAATTCATCGAGCCACCCTTTGAGGTATGCGCAACTGTCTTCCTTGATATGCTTGGTCATGCCATAGCGTTGTGCGATCAGTGCACTGCCGAGTTCGGCCACCAGTTCCTCGCGGGCATACTCTTTCGAGCCGAAAGATGTCGGCTGGAGACGGTCGAGAACACCCTCGGCGCCGGTGGAGTGGACCATTTCATGAAACAGCGTTCCGTAAAAGGCTTCTCCGGACTGGAACTGTTCTTTTTCGGGCACGATTATCTCGTTTCTCGTAATCGAGTAGTATGCTTCGTCCTGATGTTTCGGTTTGATGGGACAAATCCAAAGCTTGTCCCGAATCATCGTATCGACGGGCACGAAACTGAAATGTTCGCCGTTTTCGACCCTTTTCCCGTTCTCTACCTCCAACTGCTCCCACAACTCCGGTCGTGCCTCCCGCAAGTTGGTCTGGGCGACATTGAACACCCGGAACACCTGCATACGGGGATAAACATTGTATTGCGCCTTCTCCTCGTTGGAGAGCTTCTTGTAATCGTCATACTTGATTTTTTCCTTTGTTTCCTTGTGTATGCAGGTGAATGTGGTCAGCATCACGGGAAAGGATTTCTCACCTTTCAGCACAGATACCCTTGGCAGTTCTTGTCCGTCCTTACCGGGCTTGTTGAGCCGCTGCACACAGTCGAACGTACAGAAACGGGGAATCTTGTACCCTTCGTTCTCACAATGCAGGAGCAGTAGGCTCGGTATGGGACGCCTTGTCGTCTTTCGGCGATAGGTTTCCCCATACCTGCCTCCAAACCGAACGTACATGTCTCCATGTATTCGGCTTTCCGTTGGTAATGTCAATTTTCTGTTAAACATAGCTTTGAATCAGTGTATTGCATTTTTCGCATACTGCCAATGTCTTGCGTCCTCTCTTCAGCATTAATCTATTCCACTCCGTATCTGCTTTCAGTTTACAGAGTGTTCTGACATGGTGCATTATCAGTGGCACTTTATTTCCGCAAAGTTCGCACACACCGTTATTTAGCCTTTCTACAAGCGATGCCTGCGGCAGAAAATATGTATTCGGCATGTGGTCACATTCTGCAAAATCATTGACAGTTTTTCTTCTGAACCCCTCATTGTACAATACCCTGCACTTTTCTTGACCCTTGTTGTCCATATATCGGACAACAAAGTCCTGCCCTTCACGATAACGTTTCCATTCTTTACGCATGGTACTGTTATGTTTGTGTGCAAGAGTTTTAATGCAACTGCGTTTCATGATACCTCCGAAAGTACCTCCGACAGCTGAGATGTTATTGGCTATCGAATAGTAGTTATAGAACCCTCTTATTTCAAGGTTGTATCTGGCTATGATATCCTCCTCTTTCATGCTTGTTAGGAAGCCTCTGGATTCAGCCCACCATATTTCTTTGCCATTGACTTGTTTTATTGCCATAGCATTCATAGCGAGCAGTTTCTCCCTTGCAATTTCAGTAGGGACATGTAGCCTTACATTTCCGTTGAACATTCGATTCGTTCTACCGAGGCTATTCTTTACCTTGCTTTCGGAACGTTGTACATAAATTTCATATCCGAGAAATTTTGCCTTGTCCTGTGCGTTTGTGATTAAGGTCTTTTCCTCAGACAGCTCAAGTTTTAGTTGTTCTTGCATGTACTTTTTGAGGTCTGCCTTTATCGCTTCACAGTCGGCTTTACTGCCGATAACCCCTATAAGGAAGTCGTCAGCATATCTCACGTATTTTAGTCGTCTGTACTGTTCGTCCATGTCATTCCCATACGGGAGTTGTTGCATTTCTGTACGCATGTTTCTGATTTGCGAGATAAGGATTTTCCTTTTCTCCACGTCAATTTCGGCGTTCAGTTTACGTTTCAGCGAGTTTCTTTTGTTGCAAATACGGTTGTAGGCTGGATTTACCCGTCTCTTGTTACCCTTGTCGAACCTCTTGGCATACTCGTTCATGAACTTATCAAACTTGTCAAGATAGATATTCGCCAGTATTGGACTGATGATTCCACCTTGAGGTGTTCCCGAATAAGTATGATTGAACTGCCAGTGTTCTACATATCCGGCTTTAAGGAACTTTCTAATCAAGCGAATAAAGCGAACATCGTTTATTCTTTCTTCAAGTATGCTTATCAGTACGCTATGGTCTATGTTGTCGAAGAATCCTTTAATGTCTCCCTCGATGAACCATTTAGCCCCGACAAACCTTTTCTGAATGCTTGATAGTGCGGTGTGGCAGCTTTTGAAAGGTCTAAACCCATGTGAGGTGTATTCAAAATACCCTTCATATATGGCTTCAAGTATCATTCTTACCACCTCCTGTACAAGTTTGTCTTCAAAGGAGGGTATGCCCAACGGACGCATTTTACCGTTCTTCTTGGGAATATATACCCTCTTTGCCGGATTAGGTTGATATGTCTCGTTTTTGAGACTTGCTATAAGAGATTCTATTCTTTGAATGCTCATTTGGTCAATGGTCTTGCCGTCAGTACCAGGTGTCATATTGCCTTGCTTAGTGTAAATACGTTGATAGGCAACATAAAACATCTGTTCATTGAATAGATTTCGATACAGCCTTTCGAACCTGTAGCCCGAAACTTTGCTGTGTTCACATAAATTGTTTAATACTTGCTTTGGATTTCTCATAATGTCTCTCACATTATCCGTTGTTTGTATTAAAATTACCAACTGCTTCCCTTCGCCATGTACAAGGCTTTCCCTTGCTCAGACTACTACGGAAGCTCCGTTGCCATGTCGGGTATTCAGAGTCTTTACCCATAGCCTTTTGGCATCCCGATTTAGGCAATCTCCAGTTAGCACGCATAGTAACTATTGGCACGACAGATTGTCGGATGCGACTTTCGTTCTTTTCTTGCTTATCGCAAGTGCGTCGTGGTTGATACCTTTTGCCCATATTCCTAATGCTTTGGAATTGAGTACCACGAGAGGGCGTAGATATAACTGCCTTTCCGCCCACGCCACGCCTTATGCCGCTGAACTATCGTTGAACCAATGCAGGCTTCATCCTTATATCTGTCTTTCCCCCTCACGGAACTGTGTCGCATGACAGTTAGCCACACATTCCGTTTTACTGAAATGCTGTTTTCACCTTTTGCTTTCGCTCGGGGCTTATTCAGTTGGGAGTAGAACATATTGTATCCTATTCTAATCTCTTGCCACAGAGATATTTACTATGCGACCATTCTGGACGCACGCATCAGGGCATTCATACCGTTATACTCGCGCCCTGACAGGTTACGCGGCCATTGCAGTACACCCTCGGTAAACCACGGCTTGTGCCAATCTTTCTGGATGCTTTCGATTTTCTCGATCATCATCTCGGCAAAGAGGTCCAGCGCCTTATCCTCGCTGTTCGGTCCCTCCGTATTTCGCTTTCTATAACCGGCCATGACTGCTACTGATTGGAGTTATCCGATTCGGGAACATATTGCGTCAATTCTTCCACCCGGCAGGAGATGTCCGGCTTCCCGTTATGTGCCGAGACTGTCAGTTCGCCCTTGGCCTCTACCTTGACACCCGGTTGCAACCACTCTTCGCGTTGCCTGTCGAAGCAGAAGAAGCGCACCCACTGGTACTCGAAATTCTCATCGACCTTCTCGGTGCTGAATGCCGAGAACATCGTATAGGACTTATCCTTTTTGTCTTTCCGTTCCTCGATGTTTTTGCCCACCTTGCCGCGGAATGACAGTTCGCCCTTGATGGAATCTGCGATGTCTTTTGCCGTGGCGATACGGTCGGCAAAGAGGTTGAAATAGAGCTTTTCGCCCCGGCGTTTCAGGAACAGCGTCCCCGCAACCTCGACACGCAGTCCGTTTCGATAGCTGGATACCTTCTTTTGGGCACCCTCCTTGCTGACACTGATCTCGACCGTTTCGTTCCGGCCATCCTTACCTTGGATCACGATGCGGAGCGGAAAGGTCAGGAATGTTTTATCTTCCTTGGTTGTGCGCATCGAAGCGTCGCGGCTGATGGTGCCGCACGCCGTAATATTACACTTAATCATCTTCTTTTGTCTTTTTAGTGATACATAATCCACCGGACAAAGCGAGGTATCTTGAAGTTGAACATGCTGAAACCGTTTCCTAATCGGGTGCACGTATTCTCATGTAGATAATCCAGCCGGCAATACCCAGTTGAATGCCCACGATGACAAACGTCGCCGTCCAACCGAAGAGTCGGGAACAGAACAGGATATGCAGGGCGCAGGCGGACAACCCGGACAAATACCCGCAAAGTCGTATCATCACGCGTTTTATCATGACTTTTGGGATTATCTTTTCAGGTTTTCCGATTGTGCCCGTTGTTCGGACATTCCCCGTTCAAAGTTCTGCGAAACCGCCTCCGAGAGGATGATCGTGTTCAGCGTTCCGGTCACACGCAGTCGTTTGGCTTCTTCCGAAAGAGAACCGTCATTAAGCGTCACCGACAGGCGGCTTAACTCGGCAGAGGTCAGTTCTCGCGATACTTGGACGCTTCCGTTGTCCACTTGCAGGACAGCCCGCCCGTTTTCCCCGACCACGAGGTCGCAGGTTTTCATGCCCGGCAGCAGCGTTTTCAGGTCGATACGCCGGCTGTCCATCGCCTCGGAAATGGCCGCCTTTTGTTCTTCCTCGTTCTTGCTGTCGATTTGCGTCGCCAGCAACATCAGAGAGGTAAAAGCGGTCATGGCCATCTCCACGATAGGGTCGCTACACCCTGACAGTCCCACGCCACTGTCCTCCGAGGAGAGCAGTTTTTTCATCCATGCGTCGGGCGAAAAGTCTTTGCCAGCGACATTTCCTTCTGTTCCCTTATATCGGGCGAGCAGGTCGTTTCCGTTATGCAGCACCTGTTGTTTGATGTGACCCTTTTGGGCGATTTCAGCCAGATAAGCCGCCGGATCGACGTCCCGCTGTGTCCCGTCCGCATAAATCTGTTTGACGCCGAAGTGCAGATGTTCTCCCGTTGTTCGTGTTCCTGTGTTGCCGGATCGACCGAGCTTCTGGCCCGCCTGTACCATATCGCCTGCCTTTACGGAAATTTCGCCAAGGTGCATGTAGGTACATTGTACCTTACTGCCGTCCGGACGGGTGTATTCCACTGTCAGTGACTTGCCGCCGGGCGTATTATTTTTGCCATTGACAGCAATGACCTTTCCATCTTTCTCCGTGGCCAAGACTGCATCGCCGTCGCACCGGATGTCGATACCCTTGTGCATACGCTCCTTGCCGTCTGTCGGATCTTGCCGCATACCGAAAGGCGAGGTAACAAAAAGAAACTCTTCACGCTCTACCGGGAATGAGTACTTCGCACCATACTCTGAATTTTCAGACGTTCGGAGAGGATTATGTTCCGTACCGAACCGCTTACCCTGTGTCTCCATTTCCTGCATCACCAGTTTGTCATACTGCTGTAAGCCATTTTGCTCTATAATCCGTTGCAGACTCTCGGCATATTCTCCGCCTGTGGCATAACCGGCCTGTTCGATATTTTGTGTCCAACCCTTGTAATCGTCGGGCGAAAGTGCAAAACATTGGGCATAGCGGCTGTTTTCTTTTAAAAAACGGGAGTGGTGTTCGTATGAATCACCCACACTGTCATAACTGCAAAACTTCTCATTCGGCTTATCGTCAGTATATATACCATACCTTCCTCCTTCGGCAATCCATGCAGGCGTAGCCTTGATGCCAAAATGATTGTTCTCGTTTTGCGCCAAACGGCTTTGCCCGTTGGAACTTTCCAGTATGCCTTGTGCCAACGTCACGGATGCGGGGATTCCGTACCGGCGCATCTGCTCCATAGCATACTCTGCATATTTCATTGCGTATTGTTGGTTCTTGCTCATTTCCTTACTCCTTATCTATGAAAACCTCTGTGTGTTTCTTGTTCCTCCATGTCACTTATAGCAACCCGTGCCCCGGCACGGACGAGCTTAGACAGATAGTTGTCGAGCTGCTCCGTTGAAAATTCCGTTGAAGCCGTAATGTCCCCTTCCGGATACTCTTTTAGGGTTATGCCCAATATCTTTGCACCCTGTACCGCATCTTCGTTATAGAGCCGATAACCATCTTTCGTGCGAAGCAGTTGCAAGGCATCGGGATGATTCGCTTTAAGTTTGTCCCACAACTGCCGTTCCGGTGAAATACCCTTGTTGTCTGATTCCGTCCGTTCCTGCGCTACCGTTTCTATCGGCCACAACTCTGCTTCTTTCTGTTGTTTCTCTCCGGTGTGTGCCTCCTGCGATTGTCCTTTTTGTAGTACGTCTGCGAATAAGGTAGCTGCCAAATGACGTTTGTAGCTGTCACGCTCTTCCGCTATCCACATCCGCTGCCACTGTTGCGGAGTGACACTTCGGGCAGGCTGTTTCTGCCCATCAATAGTTGCGACGCATTGTATGCCGTCTTGTTTGGTTTTGAAAACCGAAACACGCTGGATACGGTTCAAGTCTATTTCCGGCATTTCGCTGCTGAACAAATCCACCTTCAGGTCAGGTTTGACCTCGGCCAGCGCATAATACTTGTGCGCCAGTTCCATCCGAACCTTACCGATGTTATCCATTGCTTGCTTGAGTGTTGAAAAGAAGCGGTTTATATCTTCTTTATCAGGATAGATGCTATATCCGCTCTTATTTTCGGGTTTGATATAAAGTGCCCATCGTTTCTTATCATCTTGAATCATCTCTACGTGGTCAAATCCGATCTCATTCGCCTGTTTGACCGCTGACGCCACGTCCAGTGTGGAGAGCTTCTCCATTGCCCAATTCTTCAGCCGGGCCAGCATAATCATCTTCTCGGCAAAATAACTGTCATCGGGTCGATAACCTAATGCACCATCCGTATTGTAGAAGCGTACCTGCTCGATTCCATCTTTCTGCAACGCTCGCATGATACGTCCCTTGTTCATTCCCGGTATCTCGTTATCTGCCTCTGTAGAAGCCCCTGCTGGAAGAATTACATCTGCGGTTTTTGCCTGTGGGTCAATAACAAGCACAATTTTTTTCGTTTCTTTATCCGGATGCTGCCGAATCTCGTTCGACACAAAATAATGTTTGGGCATTTGCTCCTGCATGGTTGAAGTGTCTCGCCGGTTGCGCATGGTGGCGTATTCGATTTTCTCGCCCCGTTCCGCTTTATTGATTACTTCGATGGCATTGTTTACGTCACTTTCGAGAGCGTCCATCAAGTTCGGGTTCTCTTTCAGTTCCCGGCACCAGTATTCCACTGTCTTCAGACTTTCTTCAGACAACCGTGCTGGCAACCCCAGTTCCAACATTTTAATCCCTGAAGCCAGTTCCACTACCAACCGTTCCTGTCTGACAGCATCCTCCGAAGGAGCCACACCGTTCTTCATCACCATACCTTCACGCGCTAATCGTTGTTGGTGTCCGGTAGCACTCACGATTTGCCGCAAGGCTTCCTGTATATAGTCGTGATAATGTCTGAACTCTCTTTGTCGCGGCATATAGACCGCATCCTTATCTGTTTCGTAGTGGGGTACACCGCTTCCATCCAAACGAACAGGCACAAGGTTGTCTCGCATCCTCAGTAGGAAGTCGTTGAATTGAATATGCAACCGTCGGTTGTCAGCTTCCGTATATCCTCTTTCCACTGCACTTCCATACCGCCGCAACGTCGTTTCGTATCGCTCCTTATCCACGTAGGGTAGTGTCGTCTGGTCAATGTTGAACAAAGTGCGAATTTCACGGTTATGTACACCTTTATATAATTTTTGTTCCTCTTCATACAGTTTCATGTAGTCATCACGACTGATAACCTGTTCTGGATTATTGCGGTGAACGTACTTGTTCCAATTATAAAACAAAAATGGAACGCCTTGCTCATTCTCACGCACCGAGGCTCCTTGTGCCTTGGCATCGCTGAATAGCGTGAACTGGTTGGTTTTGCATCCATTTTTATCAGAATGCAGCGTCATGAATAGTGCATTGAATGCGCTGACAGAAACACCCTTTGGATAGAAGCGCGGGTATCCCTTTCCTGATGCGTTGAGCCAGTGTCCACCGGCATTCGAGGCTTCACTCAAAGCCGTAGAAAGCAAGGTGATTTGTTTTTCCTCGGCTTTCTTTTCGATTTGCGATTTTTCTTTCATCGTTTATTTGATTATAGGATTATTGAATACCCCGTGGGCGCACGATGGTTTCCAGTTTTCCGTCCTCATAATTCCGTGCGGCAGCCTGGCGAAGCTGGTCGTTCTTGGCAAGGACAGCATTTGCCAGCGTGTTCAAAGGCAATGCCCCGGTACGGTAGGCTTCTGCTACAATCGGTGACAACTGGATGGTACACGGTACTCGGTCTATCGTGGCAATCAACGTACTATCTTGCAATACAGGGTTTACTATACGTGGGTTCAGAGTTTCATTTGTATAGCGTCGGTACTGCACATTGTTCTCATTTGTTACGTTCAGTTTTCCCTCTGTTCGTTCTTTCAAGGCTTCGTGTCCTGCCTTATTCAACAAGTTCATACCTCCCAGGCCTATCAGGAGCATTTTCAGCAACGGGTTACGCACAAACATACCCGCCACAATGCTCGCTATCGGTAACATATTGTCTTCCAAATGCAATGATTCTGTCTTGCCTGTGAATATTCCCAGTAGAACATCAGGGAGCATGGCCATTACATAACCGAGATTGCCTGTGATATTACCTATGCCATCCAGTCCCAGCATACCAAGCAGTCCGCCCCAACCGTTTCCCTGTGCTACTTGCGCACTTTGTATCGTTTGTACATGTTGTTCCGCATCATTGGCAGGAACAACAGTTTCATGCTTCTCTTCTTTCATAATTTCATCCTGTTCTGTCCTGACCATTTTCGCTTTGTCACATTGTTCCAAAGACTGCAAGTAGGCTTCTTCCTGTCCGGGAGCAACAACAATCGGCACATCCTTGTACCGTTCCTCATATTTCTGTTCTTCCTTGCTCTGTACATTCGGCCACAATAAACCGCTATTCTGGTTTTGTGTCCATTCCATGAAGCCAAAGTCCATGACAGGGATTTTCTTTTTCAGTTGCTTGTTGTCTGTACCAATCGCCGTGTTCTCTTTGATTTGTATTTGGGCTGCCTCTTTGCGAAAATCGTCGAATACGTTTCTGTCTCTGCCGAACACTCCTTTACTGATGCACTGTTCTACTGAAAGGGTATCAGGCTTCTTGCCTTCAAAATGATTGGTGATGGCTGCAATAGCCACATCTGCACCGGTAAACTTTGCCAGTGTCGTCCATGAACCAGTACCACCCATCATCAGGGTATCTGCGGCTGTGCCCAACATCCATCCCGTACCTTTTTCCCATCTGTTCGGGCGGTAAGCTGCTTCGCCTCGTGCCTCTATTTCATCGGTCAGCGGTGAACGGCTTAACGTCTGCGATAATCCCAGCAGACTCGATTCGGCAGCCTTTCGGATGATGTAGTCAGCGGAAGACTTGGGCATACGTTCTTTCACCAACCGGTCAATCATCAGTTCCTCTATTCGGTGGTCCATATAGGCATAGGCGAGGTCACAACCGAGCTGTTCTGACAACTCATTGTAACGTGCCCTTCCGATTTCCTGCACGACGGTATCCCGCCACTGCCCGGCCATATACGCAAGGTCTTGCTGCATTTCCTCGGAACCGGTAATCTCCGTCTTGCACATCTCGATATAGTCCTCTGTTGTTTTGGAGTTCCATTCGCCTGTGACCTTGAGTGCTTGATAGGGGTCGCTCATTGGTTGTGCCGAAGATGCCATCATACTGAGAATACCACCTAAAGAGGTGGAATATTCTTTCATTTCCTCTCCCTGATTCCGTATGAGGTCAGTCCGCGTTTTTGACATGATGGGTGCGATATGGCAGTTGAAATAGTCGTTCACGAGGCGTTCCATTTCTGCAAACCGTCCGCTATGCTTGATTCCGTCCATAGTGTATTATATGTTTATCCTATTCTATTCATTAATAATTGCTCTTTTGTCTGCTCGATGGCGTTGTGGTAAATTTCCATCTGTTTGGGATAAAACTCTTCCAGCCATACATCCTTCTCGATGTTGTCGTGAATGAAGCGTATCGCTTGTTCTCGCTCAATCTCCACCGATGCTTCGCCCTCTTCCCGGTTATTGAACCATGCTTTCGTCCACCAGCGCACACCGGCCCGGTCAGGATATACCGTGACTGCTCTCGGTATGTCAAAGCTCTGGATGTCTATGTCTAATTCTGCCAGTGGGTCAATGATACCACTATGGGTCAGGGCTTCGTCGTAGAGTTTTTTTTTACATCATCGCCCATCGTCGATAAGTACACGCCATGCCGTAGGGCAAGGTAATGCAGGAAGTCCGCAATGAGTAGGTTCTGCACCTTACAAGCAAGCGGCATTGCTTTATGTCCCAGTCCGAGTGGGTTGGATATACTTGGCATATTTTCATAGAAATATTCTTTGACTGCTCCCATTGTAAAGACATGGCGGAGTGACTGCTCCGTATGTGGAGGAAGTCGGTATGCACCACGCTGTAAGTCTTCCATGTAGTAGGGCAGGAAACGTAGCATCAATTCCTCTATTTCCTGTCTGTCCTGCTCGTAATCGGTGGTCAGTGCCATCTCCATGTTGGGAGATGTTGCCGCTTCGCCTCCATCAGCATGACACAATGCTTGGATATTCCCATACAGCATGGTTAGAAATTCCAGCGGATTCAGTTCCTCACCCTTGAAGCGTATCCCGATATGCAGCTTGTCACCGCTTAAAGCTACAGTCTGTCCGGCCTTGACACGCTGTCCGAACTGGGCGAAGACATTTGACAAATGCCCATAGGTCACTTCATACTCCCCATAGCGTATAGTTTGGCAGATGCCGAGTATAGGGTCATTGCCTATACCTGACACGATACCGCTGGCGACAGCCGCCAGCGTGTAGCACCGTACATCGAAGTCGATGCCATGATGAAAATATGTTTTGCCCGTTGTCGGATCGGTTTGTTCGCCATAGCCGAGCGATAGTTTCACATCCTTGCCCTTCCGTTCTTCAAAAGGCATACAGTATCCACTTTCGGATTGCAGGATCATTTCTTCTGTATATTTCATTATGTGATTATATTTGATTCGTATTCTTATTCTTATCTTTTCATCCCTCCGCTATTCGTCTGTTCTTCAACGGGAAGAGCGGGTGTCTGTATTCGTTGTATGCTTCTCGTATCAGGTGTGCGGAAAATACCGGCATTGTTGCCGATAAGCATCATGCCGAGAAATGCACCGGCAATCTTGCCCAGCCAGCCGAAGCGTCCGAATATGAGGAACGCCGCCGCAACCAGCCCGGCAATACTCAGCCCCGACACGTTGCCGCTGCCGAGGTTACGGAAAAAGTTGCCGAACATATCAAGGCCTCCGCCACCGGAGGCTTGGCGCAAAAAGTTCGACACACCGTTCAGCTTGTTGTCGATGCCGGTTACCGCACCGCTGACCGAACTGACGGCTTCCCCGGCCTTGCCCGTCCGCCGTCTCCGCGAGGGTATTCGTTGCCGGTTCGCCGATGACCACATCGCTCACGATACGCACCACGCTTTTGTCGGTGGTCAGCTTCTCCCAGCCCACATAACCGACCGCACCGCCGATGGTCGCCGTCTTGACGGCCTGACCCGCGCCACGCAAGGTCTGCGAAGGGTGCAGCACTGCCTTACCCATACTTTTGCCGGTAGTCGCTGTAGCCGTACCGACACCTTTCATGGCCTTGCCGCCATATTTCAATAGTGTACTCCAAACGCCCATACGTTGTCTGTTTTTAAGGTCTTACATTTCTTCCAATCTGCCGCCAGCGTCTTTTGGCGGCTTCCACGATATCCCGTTTGTCGGCTGCCGGGCGTGCCCCCTCGTCGATTTCACGCCAGATGTCGCCCATCGTCGTGTATTTCACCGCCTTGGTCAGCCGTTGCAGTTTCTTGTTCATCATCTTGAGCTTCGGACGGATGCCGAAGACGATTTCCATGCGCTCCTTCTCCGTCATCTTG